>ERZ1463036.154-NODE-154-length-15475-cov-162.452075_pt1 | contig 15475 bp, 15 predicted proteins | sample MGYA00564485_ERZ1463036 | MGnify/ENA primary metagenome ERZ1463036 (study PRJEB39244, sample SAMEA3635127) | Helicobacter pylori | study: EMG produced TPA metagenomics assembly of PRJEB11511 data set (Assembly of a 5300-year-old Helicobacter pylori... | reverse complement strand
TTTATTTTTTATTGAACAGTTTATGCTATCATACACAGTTTTTATGGATATATTATCCCTTTTAGCTATCATTTTGCACTCCTCATATTCAGGAGTAATTTTTACAATTTTATTTTTATAATATCCTATTTTGACTGTTATATCTCCATATTCGCAATGTATTTTATCAAACTCTCGTAAAAGAGTTTCCCTATTATATATATGATATCTAACTCCAAAAGTACTAGTTTCTATCAATATCGTTTCAATAAATTTTTCTAAATCTACCTCATTACATAACACAGATAACTTAATTGCAGGTCTATTTTTTTTCATATATATACTTTGTGTGTATACATCTAAAGCTCCATCTTCTATTAATTTTTCATATAAATAAGAAAAAATCTCAGAAGACATATCATCTATATTTGCATTGATTTCATAAATTAATTCTTCTTTTTTTTTATACCAACTATAGATCTAAGCATATTTGGTATTTCAAATTTCTTATGTCCTATTCCATAACCAACTTGCTCTACTTCAAATTCTAATACATCTACAAATTCATCACATAAAGTTTTTATTATTGCAGCTCCAGTAGGAGTTGTACACTCACCATTTACATTGTTTAATTTAATTGGAACTTTTTTTAATATCTCAATTGTAGCAGGTGCTGGAACTGGCATAATACCATGATCACACTTTACAGTACCAGAACCAACAGGTACAGAACTTGAATATATCTTATCTATATTTAATAAATCTATTAATACTGAACAACCTACTATATCAACTATAGAGTCAATAGCTCCAACTTCATGAAAGTGTATTTTATCTATAGTTGTTCCATGTACTTTAGCTTCTGCCTCTGCTACAGTCATAAATATCTTTTTAGCTCTGTCTTTTATACTATCCTTTAAAGATGAATTATCAATAATTTCAAATACATCTACTAAGTGTCTATGAGCATGAGTTTCTTTTGCTATTACATTAACTTTTGTCCCTACTATACCACTTTCATTTTTATAATCTATTTCTATACTAAACTCATCATCTAGATTAAGCTTATTCATTTCTTCTAAAAATATTTCTGATGGAACTCCTGCATTTATTAAACTAGCCATAGTCATATCCCCAGAAATACCATTTACTATATCAAAATATAAAACTCTTTCTTCTAACATAATTTACACTCCCATTTAATTAGTGTTAATCTAATTTATTTATAGTAGCAGCCAAATAGCCAGCTCCAAATCCATTATCTATATTAACTACCGATATACCTGATGCACAGCTATTTATCATGGTTAAAAGAGCTGAAAGACCACCAAAATTGGCTCCATACCCCACAGATGTAGGAACTGCTATAACAGGTACATCAACTAGTCCCCCTACAACACTTGGAAGTGCACCTTCCATACCTGCTACAACTATTAATACCCTAGCTGATTTAAGTATACTCATTTTATTTAATAATCTATGTATACCTGCTACTCCAACATCATAAACTCTTTCTACTTCATTTCCTAAAAATTTAGCTGTATAATAAGCTTCATCTGCTACAGGAATATCTGAAGTACCTCCCGTAACAACTACAATTTTCCCTTTACCTACATTCTTTATAGGCTTATTTTGTATTTTTAAAATTCTAGATAATTCTTCATACTCACAATTTGGATATACGTTTTTTACCTTCTCATAAGTATCTTTCCTACATCTAGTTCCTAATATATTAGAACCTTTTTCCTTCATTCTTTTTATAATCCCTAATATATGTTCATCACTTTTTCCTTCACAATATATAACTTCTGGATATCCATTTCTTATTTGCCTATGATGGTCAATATTTGCATATCCTATATCCTCATAAGGTAAATCTTTTAATTTATCAATAGCTAAATCTATATCTATATCACCATTTTTAACTTCTTCTAGTAAATTTCTAATATCCATAAGTTCCCCCTATTATTGGTTGTTTTATAATAATTTTAACACACTAAGCATACCTTTTCCAGCCACCCAGTTCCATATAATATTTACATATAAAAAAGAGATAATTTGAAAAAATCAATTTCAAATTATCTCTTTTTATTTTTCTCTTATCACAATGAGTTAAATAATAAGAATTACAAAGGACGAAGTGTTAATTATAATTGTTGAAGAAACGTTAAAGACCATGCCCTATAGGTCTTTAAGTGAATGAAACAACTATAATTAACACGATGCCAACCAAAGCTTACTATTACCAACCTACATCATTGGAGGCATTCCTCCACCCATTCCAGGTACTGGCTCGCTTTCTGGAAGATCAGCAACAGCAGCTTCAGTAGTTAAAAATACACCTGCTATAGATGCAGCATTTTGTAATGCACTTCTAGTTACCTTAGTTGGGTCAACTATACCAGCTTCTATCATATTCACATATTTTTCATTTAAAGCATCAAATCCTACTTCAGCCTCTTCATTTATAACTTTTTGTATTATAACAGCTCCTTCAAGACCAGCATTAATAGCTATTTGTCTTAATGGTTCTTCTAAAGCTCTTCTTATTATTTTAGCCCCAACTTGAAGTTCTCCTTCAAGTTCTTCTATTAATTTATCTACAACTGGTATAACACTAACTAATGCAGTACCACCACCAGCAACTATACCTTCCTCAACAGCTGCTCTTGTAGCATTTAGAGCATCTTCTATTCTTAATTTTCTTTCTTTCATTTCAACTTCTGTCGCAGCTCCAACTTTTATAACAGCTACTCCACCAGCAAGTTTAGCTAATCTTTCCATTAATTTTTCTGTATCAAACTCAGAAGTAGTTTGCTCAATTTGATGTTTTATTTGAGCTACTCTATCTTCTATAGCTTTTTTATCTCCAGCACCATCTACTATTGTAGTACTTTCTTTAGTTACTTTAACAGATCCTGCTCTACCTAACATAGATAAGTCTGCTTCCTTTAAATCATATCCTAATTCTTCAGATATAACTGTTCCTCCAGTAAGTACTGCTATATCTTCAAGCATAGCTTTTCTTCTATCTCCAAATCCTGGAGCCTTAACAGCAACTACTTCAAATGTTCCTCTTAATTTGTTAACTACTAATGTAGATAATGCTTCTCCTTCTACATCTTCAGCTACTATTAATAATTTTTTACCTTGTTGAACTATTTGCTCAAGAACAGGTAATATATCTTGTATATTAGTTATTTTTCTATCTGTTATTAATATATATGGATCATTTAATACAGCTTCCATTTTGTCAACATCAGTTACCATGTAAGCTGAAACAAATCCTCTATCAAATTGCATACCTTCAACTGCATCTAATTCAGTATGCATAGTCTTAGATTCTTCAACAGTTATAACTCCATCTTTACCTACTATCTCCATAGCTTCTGCTATTAGATTTCCTACTTCTTCATCTCCAGCAGATATAGAAGCAACTTGAGATATAGATTCTTTAGTTTCTATAGTTTTTGATTGTTTTTTTAATTCTTCAACTGATACTTCAACAGCTTTTTGTATTCCTTTTCTAATTAATATTGGATTAGCTCCTGCAGTTACATTTTTTAATCCTTCTCTTATTATAGCTTGAGCAAGAACTGTTGCAGTTGTAGTTCCATCTCCTGCTACGTCATTAGTTTTAGTAGCAACTTCTTTAACTAATTGAGCTCCCATATTTTCAAATCTATCTTCTAATTCTATTTCTTTAGCTATAGTAACACCATCATTAGTTATAAGTGGTGCTCCAAATTTTTTATCTAATATAACATTTCTTCCTTTAGGTCCTAATGTTACCTTTACAGTATCTGCTAATTTATTTACACCAGCTTCTAAAGCTGATCTTGAATCTTGAGCGAATTTTATTTCTTTAGCCATTTTATATCCCTCCCCTAATATTATTCAACTACTGCTAATATTTCACTTTGTTTTAATATAGTATATTCTTGACCTTCTAATTTAACTTCTGATCCTGCATATTTAGAGAATATTACTTTATCTCCTACTTTTAATTCCATCTTAACTTCTTTACCATCTACTATTCCACCAGGTCCTACTTCAACTACCTCAGCTATTTGAGGTTGTTCTTTAGCTGCCCCAGGTAAAACTATACCACTTGCAGTTTTTTCTTCTGCTTCAATTTTCTTTATAACTACTCTGTCAGCCAATGGTCTTATTCTCATAATTATCCCTCCTAATGAAATTTATATATGTAAATTTTTTATTAGCCTTTTTATCACTCTACTCATTAGAGTGCTAATAATTTTATAATATATCAAACTTTTTTATTTTTCAATAGTTTTAACTAGATTTTATGTATTTTTTATACGAGGAATTTTTGTTTATATTGACAAAACTCCTCGCATAATATATTTATAAAATCGGAGAAAATAATCTTGCCACAGATTCTGCCCATTTTTTTATAAATGGTCTATTTTCAAAATCTTTTAATTTTATTTCTTCGCTATTTTCAAGATCTTTAAAGAAATCATCTGTTATTTTACTTATTATTTTTTCATCATAAATAAATGCGTTTATTTCAAAATTAAGCATAAAGCTTCTTAAATCCATATTTGCAGAACCTATTGATGAAATCTTATCATCTATAATTACTACTTTTGAGTGTATAAATCCTTTTTTATATAAATAAACTTTTCCTCCAGACCTTAAAATATCATCAAAATATGAATATGATGCTTGATGTACAATTTTATGATCTGCGATACTTGGAAATATAATTCTTACATCAACTCCACTAAGTGCTGCACTTTTTAATGCCCTTAACAAACTCTCATCTGGTATAAAATATGGAGTTTCTATATAAACCCTTTCCTTAGCATTACAAATAGCTGAAAAATATGCATAATGTATAGCTTCCCAATCACTATCTGGACCAGTAGCAACAACTTGTATCATCGAGTTGCCCATATCACTTAATTTTGGAAAATATTGTTCGTCAAATGATTCTTTTTGAGTCGTATAATACCAATCAATTAAAAATACCATTTGCAACATATAAACAGAGCTACCTTCTATTCTTATATGGGTATCCCTCCAGTATCCAAACTTTTTATTTTTACCCATATACTCATCACCTATATTTATGCCGCCCGTATAACCTATATGACCATCAATTATAGCAATTTTACGGTGATTTCTATAATTGATTTTGCCCCCTATTATAGGAAACTTTGCTGGTAAAAATGGTACTATTTCTATACCTTCATCTTTCATATCTTGAAAGAATTTTCTATGAAACCAAAACCTCCAACATCCAACATCATCATATAAGATTTTTATACTTACTCCTTCATTTGCTTTCTTTATTAATAATTCCTTTAATTTAATGCCTATATCACTATTTTTTATTATAAAATATTCTAAGTGAATATGCTCTTTTGCTTGTTCTATATCCTTTAGTAAACTTTCAAATTTTTCGTTTCCATCTATAAATACTTTAACGTTGTTATTAGTCGTAAATGGAAATTTCCCTGTATTTAAAAGTAAACTTATTACCTTCTTTTTTATACCTTCATAATATTCATCTTTAATTAAATTATTATCATTTATAGCTCTTTGTTCTAATTCAACTAGCTCTTCTATAGACTCCATATTTTTAAATAAATTATTTTCTTTTATATTTGTAGCTAGTCTTTGCGTCTTAAATATTTTTCTCTTTCTTATATTTCGCCCCAATACTGCATATATAACTAAACCTACCCCTGGTAATAATATAAATATTAATAGCCAGGCCATAGTCTTAGCTGGATCTCTATTTTGAAGTATTATATTAATAGAAACTATAATACCAGCTATGTATGATATTATTACATAGCTTAAGAGTATTATATCTAAAGCAACCATAAAGCCTCCTTTAGTTATCTTCCTATACCTAATTCACGTGCATAATAGAATAAATATTGTTGAGCAAAACCTGATAAGTCTCCAAATTTATCTATAGCATACTTTCTAATTTTAGGCAAACTCATATCATCTTCTACATAAAATTCTTGCATTACTCTTTTCACCCAAACATCAACAGGGAATGTGTCATACTTTTGCATACCAAATAATGCTATACAATCACACACTTTAGGTCCTATTCCGTTAAATTTAAGAAGTTCCTTTCTACAATCTTCTGTATCTAAATCTCTATATTTATATACATTATCATTATTAGTTACAACAGCTTCTGTTGTAGACTTTATGTATTTATCTCTAAACCCTGTAGAACAAGATCTTATTTCTTCTATCGAAGCTTTATTTAATTGCTCTGGTGTAGGAAAATCATAATAATCTACTCCATTGTATTTTCCTATATAAGTTCCATATTCTCTTGATAAATTAGCTATAGCTTTTTGTATCATAGGTATTCTATTATTAGATGATATTATAAACGATATTATCATTTCCCACGGATCTTGACGCAAAATTCTTATTCCCCATCCAAATTCAGTTGCTTTTTCTAAATACTCATCCATACTCCTTAACTTATCTTTTATCTCTGAGTAATCAGTATCTAAATCAAAATATTCTTTCCATATATCATTAAAATCATTTAAATTAGTATTCTTTAAATAAATTGTTTCTCCTTCTCTTAATACATTTATTACTCTACCTTTAGCTACTCCAGTGTATGATCCATCATCTTCTGCTTTCCATCTAAAACACTGCCCACATTCAAATATATGTTTCGGATCAAAATCTGTTACTCCTTCTAATATAACTAGTTCATTTTTTTCGTATACTTTCATTTTTTTACTCCCTTCAATTAAGCTTATACCTCTAATTCTACCCAAATTTTTATAAAATTAAATTAACTATTTTTTTATAATACAAATTTAATTTAAAAAGTCTAGAGTAGAATTGATAATTTTTTTTTGCTAAAATACATAAGACATTATTTTTAGAAGGTGATTATATGAATAATAGAGGTGTATTTATAGCTATCGAGGGACCTATAGGAGTTGGAAAAACAACTTTATCAAATATACTAAGCGAGCACTTTAATTATACTTTACTTAGAGAGATAGTTGAAGAAAACCCATTCCTATCAAAATTTTATACAGATATAAAAGAGTATGCTTTACAAACAGAAGCATTTTTTCTTTTTAATAGAATAAAACAGCTTGAAGATACGGAAAAAAATATTTTAGAAAAAGGCAATGGAGTAATTAGTGATTATCACATAATTAAAAATTTAATTTTTGCAGGTATAACACTTGATAATATGCAATTTTATAAATATAAACAAATATATAACATTTTTATCAATGATTTGCCTCAACCAGATATAGTAATATATCTTAATTCAAATACAGATGTTTTAATGAAGAGAATAGCTATGAGAGATAGAAGCTTTGAAAGACAAATGGATAGAAATTATATACATGAATTGAGAAATGAATACAAATACTATTTCAATCCATTATCTATAAAGCATAACTTTGTAGGTAAAGAGCCTATTATATTAGAAATAGACAACTCTAATTTAGACTTTTTAAATAATGAAAATGATAGAAAATTTATAATAGACATAGTTGAAAATGCAATCAATAACTTAGGGGGACATTTTAATGTTTAAATTGGTAAATCAGTGTAACAAACCACTAAATAGAGATTTATTTATTACTGTTGCAGGTAATGTTGGAGCAGGAAAATCTACTTTAACGAAATTAGTAGGAGAAAAACTAGGATTTGAAACTCATTTTGAGCAAGTTGATAATAATCCATATCTGGAGGATTTTTATAAAGACCAAAATACTTGGGGATTTCATTTACAATTATATTTCTTAGCTCAAAGGTTTAAGCAACAAAAAGAAATAGATAGTAATGGCTTAAATAACATTCAAGATAGAAGTATATACGAAGATGTTGAAATTTTCGCTAGAAATCTATACGATAATAAAAAAATGTCTAAAAGAGATTATATCACATATAGAGATTTATTTAATGATATGGTTCCTTATCTTAGAAGACCAGATTTAATGATATATTTAGATGGTTCTATAGATACTATTATTAATAGAATAAATTTAAGAGGCAGGGATATGGAAAAATCAGTTGATTTAGAGTATTGGGTTAATCTACATAATCGATATGAAAAGTGGATAAGTGAGTATAATCAATCTCCTGTACTTTATGTAAATATTGATAAAATTGATTTAATTAATAATCCTAAAGATTTAGATTCTTTATGTAGTGAGATACAAAAAATATTAAATATATAAATAAAAATGACCCTTTAAAGGGTCATTTTTTATAATAATATAGCTATTAATACTATTGCTGTTACTATCTGTAATATACCTACAAACAATCCATATAATGAAACTTCTTTACCTTGTTTTATAAGATCTTTAAAGTTTACTCTAAGTCCAATTGCTGCCAATGCTATTATTTCTAATTTACTACTTAATTCTTTAGCTATGTGAGATAATTCTATTGGTATTAAATTCATAGAAAATAATGCACATGTTATAAAAAATCCTATTACATACCAAGGAATTTCAATTTTTTTATTAGATATTTTACCTTCTTCTTTTATAATTTCTGTGTTAGTTTTATTTTTTAAATGTCCAAATATAAATACTACAACAACCAATAATATAACTCTCACTATTTTAAATATAGTAGATAAATCTTTTGTAGCTTCATTAACCATCGCTCCACTGGCGACAACTTGGCCTACTGATTGTAGCGTTCCACCTATTATAGCTGAAGTCTTCATTAGTTCATGTTTATATAACACTTCTGCTAATACTGGTAGTAATAACATTAAAACAACTCCTGTTACATTAACTATTGTAATTGCTATGCCTTTTTCCTTATCATCAGCATTTATAACTGGTGCAGTTGCTCCAATTGCAGATGATCCGCAAACTGCATTTCCGCTTGCCATTAAATATCTAAAGTTTTCACTAAACCCTAACTTTGTACCTATATATATAGCTCCAACTATAGTCACTACCATTTGTATAACTATAAATATTATTCCACCTAATCCTAACTCCATTATTGTAGATATACTTAATGTAGATCCTAAAAGAACTATTGAATATGATAATAATTCTCTTTCTGAAAATTTATAACCCTCATTAAATATTTTTTTATTTAAGAATAGATTTCCCAATATTATTCCTAAGAATATAGAAATTGTTGCTGCACCTAAACTCGGCACAAATTTAGCTAAAAATATACTAATAAATCCTATTATTATAGATACCATTAACCCTGGTAATATTTTTTTTATTTTATACATATATAACCTCTCCTAAAACTTGTTGTCTTTTTATATGAAGTAGTATATCAAATTTATTATTATTGGTAAAATAGATATATATCATAATAATCATTACTTTTTTAAATGATTTTTTAAAACAAGGAGGTTTTAAGGTTGATAGAAGAATTTAAAACGTTTATAGCAGTTGTAGAACACCAAAACTTTACTAAAGCTGGGGAAAGTATAAATTTATCTCAACCAACAGTAAGTACACATATAAAACATTTAGAAAACTACTTTAACACAATACTTATAAACAGATCTATTAAACAAAAAACAATATCTATAACTGATAATGGTTATCTTTTGTACAAAAGAGCCAGAGAGGTAATAACATCAATAGAATCAATTAAAGATGAGTTGGGTAGTATATCTAATTCTATAAAAGGTCATATAAAAATAGGTGCTAGCCTTACAATTGCAGAGTATTTTCTTCCAGATTTTTTAGCTTTATTTTCAACAAAATATCCTGATATAGAAATTGAAATGGTAGTTGAGAACACTCATAAGATTTGTGAAAAAGTAAAAAGTTCAAATTTAGATATTGGATTAGTAGAAGGAAGTCTTTCTTCTTTTGACTTTAATCAAAATTTCTTCTTTGAAGATAGAATGGTCCTAACATTCTCACCTAAAGCTGAAATAGATTTTAAAAATTTCACAGTAGATTCTATAAAAAATAAAAAGTGGATTTTTAGAGAAGAAGGTTCTGGAACTAGAGAATATTTAAATATATTTTTAAGTAATAACAAAATAACTCCAACACAAATAATGGTGTTAGGAAGTAATCACACTGTTAAAGAAGCTATAAAAAATAATTTAGGTGTATCTATTTTATCTAAATTAGTTACAGATTCAGAAGGAGATGCTTTATGTACTGTAAATTTAGATGACACATATAATCGATCTTTCTCCTTTATTACTCCAAAAGGAATAAAGCCTTCAAATACAACAACTTTATTTATAAATGAACTTGAAAAATATACAAGTTTAAATAAATAAAAATAAAGTCATAGATATTCTTAAAATATCTATGACTTTATTTTTACATCCCTAATTCTTTAAATTCTCTACTTCCCGGCTTAACTAATTCCTCTTTACCTTCTTTACATAATGGACAGTTATCAGATTCATAAACTTGTATATCTAATTTTATAGCACTATATATAGGCATTCCTATATCATGGTTAGTTCTATCTGCTATACAAGCAACCCCTATAACTTCCCCACCTAAAGCCTCTAGTGCTTTTTTAGTTTCTATAGTAGATTTGCCAGTAGTAACAACATCCTCAGCTATTATTATTTTAGCTCTTGGCTTAACCTCAAACCCTCTTCTTAGTTGCATTTGTCCATCTTTTCTTTCTGTAAATACTGATTCTTTTCCTAATTGTCTTCCTAATTCATATGAAACTATAACCCCTCCCATAGCAGGTCCAACAACTAAATCTATATCTAAATCTTTTATTTGATTAACTACTGTACTTAAAACTTTTTCTGCTTGATTTGGAAATCTTAGTACCTTTGCGCATTGTACATATCTATTACTATGCTTCCCTGAAGATAATAAGAAATGTCCTTCTAATAAAGCATCACATTTTTTTAATATTTCAACAACATTTACATTACTCATAATTTTATTCTCCCTTTTATCCTTAAATTTGATATTTTTACTTTATTTCATAAAAAGTCTTTTATATAAATTTTTATTAAATAATTCCTCTAATTTCATCCAAAGAATTTATTCCTTCTTCTTCCATGTATTTCTTTATTCCTTCTATAATATCAAGTCCTATTCTAGGATTTATAAAGTTTGCTGTTCCAACTTGAATACATGTGGCTCCAGCCATTATAAACTCTATTGCATCTTGCCAAGTTGTAATTCCTCCCATGCCCATAACAGGAATATTTACAGCTTTACAAACTTCATGTACCATTCTAAGAGCTATTGGCTTTATTGCAGGACCTGATAATCCAGCATATGTATTTTCAAATACTGGCTTTTTCTTATTTATATCAATAGCCATAGCTTTAAATGTATTTACTAAAGATATTCCATCTGCACCTTCTTCTTCGCAAACCTTAGCCATTCCAACTATATCCTCTGCATTTGGAGATAACTTAACTATTAAAGGAAGTATAGTTTTTGCTCTTACTGCTCTTACAACTTCTCTTGCAACTTCATTTTTTATTCCAAAGGCCATTCCACCTGCTTTTACATTTGGACAAGATATATTTAGCTCTATCATATCTATTGGTTGATTATTTAATAGCTCTACACCTTTTATATAATCGTCTAATGTTCCTCCACCTAAGTTTGCAATTCGTACTGTATCAAGCTTTTTAAAAAATTGAAGTTCATTTTCTATAAAACCTTTAACTCCAGGATTTTCAAGTCCTACACTATTCATCATACCTGATGGAGTTTCAAAAACTCTCATACCTTTATTTCCATCTCTTTTTTCAAGCGTAAGTCCTTTACTACTTATCCCTCCAAGTTTTTCTATATCATAAATTTCTGCATACTCTTTTCCGAATCCAAAAGTTCCTGATGCCATAATTAAAGGGTTTTTAAACTCTATATTCCCAAATTTAACACTTAAATTAGCCATTAAATATCACGTCCTCTCCCCAGAAAACTGGACCATCTTTACATGTCTTTTTGTTTCCAAACTTTGTTTTACATGTACATACTAAGCAAGCTCCTACACCACAAGCCATATGATTTTCTAGAGAAACCATTATTTTAGTATTAGTTCCCTCTGTCATTTTCACTAGTTTTTCCATCATAGGTGTTGGTCCACAAGCTAGTATATAATCATATTTTTCCACATCTAATATATCTGTAACAAAAGTATCTCCTAGTGCTATATTAACTTCATTACAAACTTCTTTAAATTCTTTTTCTAATATAGATTCCTTTCTAAATCCTAGGTACGCATCACAATTTTTAATATTTTTAGCTACTAAATATAATGGAGCTACTCCGATTCCACCACCTACTAAAGCAATCTTTCCTTCTACTTTTTCATATCCATTTCCATATGGACCATCTAACTTAATAGAATCATTAGGTTTTAAATTGCTGAAAATTTTAGTACCTTCTCCAACTACTTTATATAAAAATGATATACCTTCTTCGTCTACATCATGTACACTTATCGGTCTTGATAGTAAAGGATATGTATCCCAAGCTCTTAACATGTAAAACTGCCCCATTTTAGCTTTGAAGTTCCCTTTTACTTTCATAAAATACATATCTTCTCCAACGTATCTATTTTCTAAAACTTTATACATTACATATCCCCCTTTATGTAGTACATAATTTTTCCGTCTCTTATTGTCATTAATACTTTTCCTAAAATTTTTTCCTTATCAAATGGATTATTTTTACCTTTAGATATAAATTTAGATGTATCTATAATATCATTACAGTTACTATCTACTAAAACTAAATCTGCTTTTAATCCTTCTTCAATCAAACCTTGATTTAATCCTAAAAGTTTAGCAGGATTTAAGCTCATCATTTCACTTAATTTATTTAAAGAAATCCCATTTTCACTAAACACCTTATTTACCATCCCAAAAGCTACCTCTATATTAGATATCCCAGGTGCGCCATTTTTCTTATCTTCTTCAGTATGAGGTGCATGATCTGTTCCAATCATATCTATATATCCATCTTTAATTCCTTGAATAAGATATTTCATATCTTCCTCTTTAGCAAAAGATGGATTTACCTTATAGTCTAGTCCATATCCATATATATGGTGTGGCCCTACTTCACAAGTAAATTTATGTCCATTATCTTTATATTTTTTTATTTCTTTTAAAGTTTCCTTTAAACTGATATGGCATATATGAAGGTTACCCGCAACTTCCTCAAGAAGTTTTAAATCTCTTTTTACTATTATTTCTTCTGGTTGACAATGAGTTAATACTTTAAAATCTAGTTCTTTTGAAAGTTCTAATGCTTTTTTCATTATATCTTCGTCATGAAGAGTGTATCCATCATCAGAAAATAATTGAGTGTATTTTCTCATACTTTCTATATCTATCATTTCCTGACCTTCTAGATTTTTAGTTATTGCACAAACTTGGTTTATATAACATAAGTCTAATTTTTCAGCTTTATCTAAGATATATTCCATAGTTTCTTTATTGTCACAAGCTGGTTTAGTATTTGCCATAGGACATAATACTGTAAATCCACCTTTTAAAGCTGCCATTTGTCCTGTTTCTAAATCTTCTTTATGAGTTAATCCTGGATCTCTTAAATGTGTATGTACATCTATAAATGAAGGCATTAATGTATAATTTTCTCCATTTATAATTTTTGCATCTATTGAATCTATATTTGTATCAATTTTAGAAATCTTGCCATCTTCTACGAGTAAATCACTTTTAAAATCTTTATTAGCATCAACTATTCGTGTATTTTTTATTAAAATCTTATTCATTTGCATCTACCCCCAAAAGTTTCATTATTAATGCCATCCTTACGTACATACCGAATTTAGCTTGATCAAAGTAAACAGCTCTTTTATCTTTATCAACTTGTATATCTATTTCATTTACTCTTGGTAGTGGGTGCATAACTAACATATCAGATTTTGCTTTTTCCATCTTTTCAGTAGTTAGTATATAATAATCTTTTAATCTTTCATATTCATCTTTATTTTCAAATCTCTCTTGTTGCACTCTAGTCATATAAAGTATGTCTAATTCCTCTATAACTTCATCTAAGTTATTAGTTTCAATATAATCATGACCTTTTATAGCCTCTTTTATATAATCGGGCATCTTTAATTCTTCAGGTGCTATAAATACAAACTTAGTATCTTTATATCTTGACATAGCCTTAACTAAAGAGTGTACTGTTCTTCCATTTTTTAAATCTCCACACAATCCTATGGTGTGATTTTCTAATTTTCCTTTAAGTGATTTTATTGTAAGAATATCTGTAAGTGTTTGAGTTGGATGTTGATTCCCTCCGTCTCCTGCATTTATAAATGGTACTCTAGCGAATCTTGAAGCTTCCAAAGCTGAACCGGCTCTTGGATGTCTCATAACTATTGCATCAGCATAACAAGATACTGTTTCCATGGTATCTTCTAAAGTTTCTCCTTTTGCTGTGGATGATGAGTTTGGTTCTGAAAAACCTATGACTCTTCCCCCTAATCTATTCATTGCAGCTTCAAAACTAAATCTTGTTCTTGTTGATGGTTCATAAAATAAAGTCGCTAGTAAATTTCCTTCACAAACTCGTGAGTATTTTGACGGATTATCAATTATATTTTGAGATAATGATAGAATTTCATCTATTTCATTTATCGAAAAGTCTTCTGGTTGGATTAAATTTCTTCCTTTTAATTTCATCTTATATATCCTCCTTTTTAGCCTCTCTGGACTAAATTTAAAAGTTTTATAATTTTTTCTTTTATAGTAGCTTATCACCTTTGGTAAACGATGTCAATATAACTTTTAATTTTTTATATAGTGCTTATGTGTATAAAAAAAGGATATACATAATACAAATAGTTAAGGAAAATATGCATAACTATACATATTTTCCAAGTAACTATAAGTTTTAAGTTATATCCTTTAAATTTCTATTATTATAATACTCTCTTAGCTCCAACGTAAGTTTTTTGCCAGTAAGATGAGTTTATGTTACTTACTTTAACAACATCTCCTTCTTGTGGTGCATGTATCATGTTACCTCCACCAACGTATATACCAACGTGGCTTATTCCACCTCCACCAGTAGCGAAGAATACTAAATCTCCTGGTTGTAAGTTAGCCTTGCTAACAGATCTTCCTGCTCCATATTGAGCTGATGAAGTTCTTGGTAAAGATATTCCTGCTGCATTTCTAAATACATATGATGTAAGTCCTGAACAGTCAAATCTATTTGGACCTTCTGCTCCCCATACATATGGAGAACCTAATTTAGAGTAAGCTAAATTTACTACAGCACTTGCAGCATTTGAGTTATTAACTGGCTTTTCTTCTGGTTTTTCAACTGGCTTTTGAACCGAATTTTGCACTGGTTTTTGTACAGTCTTTTCTGCTGGTCTCTCTACTGGTTTTTGTACAGAATTTGAAGCTTGCTTATCATTTGAAACTTGATCTTTATTAACATTATTATTGTTATTATCTTTATCATTATTATCATTATTAGCTGTATTATTTTCAGTAGTACTATTATTGTTAGCACTATCG
>ERZ1463036.153-NODE-153-length-15490-cov-13.669906_pt1 | contig 15490 bp, 14 predicted proteins | sample MGYA00564485_ERZ1463036 | MGnify/ENA primary metagenome ERZ1463036 (study PRJEB39244, sample SAMEA3635127) | Helicobacter pylori | study: EMG produced TPA metagenomics assembly of PRJEB11511 data set (Assembly of a 5300-year-old Helicobacter pylori... | reverse complement strand
GTAAATCCTAAATCTATCATTTCCATAGGACTTATATTTGTCTTAGTATGTTCTAACAATATATCTGCAGCTTTTTTATACATCATAGGATCTTGTTTTAAGAACTCATCATAAACACTTTGAGCAACTTCTCTATGTCTATTATCTCTAGCATATGCACTATCAGTATATCTAATTCTACTAAAAGCTAAAGCTTGATATCCATTTAATCTTTGAATGCCAGGTTTTGTTATGTATTTCTTAGGTTCTTTATTTTCTCTATCTCCATAATACTGATAACAAGCATCTATATATTTATTAATTTCATTAATATCTTTAGCTTTTACATAAACTTCCACTCCACCTATCTCATCCATAACATCTATAAATGAAATAAAGTTTACAGCTACGTATTTATCTATATCAATATCAAAGTTATCTTTAAATACTTGTTTTAGTAGATCAATCCCACCATAAGCATATGCATGAGTTAATTTTTCTTCTCCATGTCCAGGGATATATACATATGTATCTCTAGCTATTGAAGTTATCTTTAATTGCTTATTTTTACTATCTATAGTAGCTAACATAACAGAATCAGATCTATTACCTTTGTCTATTCTAGTTCCATCAATACCTACTAAAAGTATATTAGTTATGCCATCTACCATTTTGCCTTCATGTTCTTCTTTACTATTTGAAATTTTTGTATTGTTGTCTTTTACGTATATTGAATCTAATTTTGCATATACATATCCAAAGGCACCTAATACGATTATAGCTATAGCTATAAATATTCCTATTATTATTTTTGTGGATTTTTTCATATTGCCTCCCAATTTAGTTGATTACAAACTTTTAGCTTTTAAGCTCTTTTTAATTTCTTCTTAACCATAGATGTTAACATATCTATTTCTTCTACTTTTAATAATATAACCAATATGACATATACAATAGCCCCTGCTCCTATAGATATACCTAATGATATTGCTTCTTGTATAAACCCTAATCCTAGCATACCACTAAAAAATTTATAAACAAAATATGTCACAAATCCCATACAAATTGATGATATTAATGACTTTATAAACGTAATTTTAATTTTATCTTGTCCATAATATCCTATCTTCTTCTTTAGACTTGCAAATAATAGTAGTATACATATAATAGATGATAAACTAGTAGCCAAAGCTAGTCCTCCATGTCCCATAACATTTACTAAAACTATATTTAAGATTACATTAAGAATCATAGCTATTACTCCATTTATCATAGGAGTTTTGGTATCTTTTAAGGAATAAAATACTTTTCCTAAAATATCTCTCAATCCAAATGCAATCATACCTACTGAATAAAATACTAAAGCTGTAGCTGTAAGATAAGTAGATTTTGTATCAAAGGCTCCTCTTTTGAATAGAATTCTAACAACAGGTACTGATAATACTATAGCCCCCACAGTTATTGGTAATACTAATAAATTTATACAGTTTACACTTTTAGTTACTGATTCTGCAAATTTACCATCATCTTTTTTAGTAGATAGCTTAGATAATGTAGGATATATAACAGCTCCTATGCTTGCTATAAATAATCCCATTACAAATCCACTTAATTTATTCGCATTATTTAAAGCAGTTATAACTCCATCACCTAATCCCGATGCTAAGCTCCTGTCTACCATAGCATTTACTTGGTTAACAGCAACCCCTATAAATACTGGTAATACTAGACCTATCATTTTCTTTAAATATTTATCTTTAAAATCTATAACTAGTTTAAATCTATAACCTTTTTTAATAGCAAATGGTGCTTGAAATAAAAACTGTACTACCATTCCTATCAAAGATCCTATAGCTAATATTTCTATATGGCCTGTAGTTGAACTTAATATCATAGATGCTATTATAACAATATTATTCGGTAATGATATCATTCCCGGTATAGTGAAATTTCCTTGTATCTGTAAATATGCAGTCATTATATTACTAAGACCTATAAACACTAATCCTACTATCATTATTCTAACAAACTTAATTGTTAGTGCTAACTTTTCACCCGTAAAGCTAATAGCAAATAATTTTACTAAAGGCTCTGCAAATATATACCCTAATGCTGTTAATATTGAACTCAATATTACTACTATACACATTATATTATTAGAAAATTCTAAAGCTCTTTTTTGTCCTCCATTCTCTAATGCTTCGTGATATAGTGGTATGAAAGTTGTACCCAGTGCTACTCCTATCGAAGCAAATACTACTAAAGGTATATTCATTGCAGTTATATATACATCACTATATGCACTTGTCCCATAAAAGTATCCAAGCACTATTTCCCTTCCAAATCCTAATACTTTTGCAAGCATTGTAACTACCATAAGCCAAAATGCCGATTTTGCTAAATTACTCATAATATTCTCCCTTTTATAGCTTTATAAATTCATATTAATATCAGTAAAAGTTCGTAGATTTTTCATCTACGAATTTTTACTGATATTTTATTAATTTATAGTTTTTGCTACTTCATTTATTGTTTCAAGTTCTTCTGCTTCTTTTTCGACAGTTTATTCATTATTTCTTACTTTTGTCTTTAAAAATTTCATAAACTCTTGCCCTAATTCATCTCTTTTTAAAGCAAAGTCAACTGTAGCTTCTAAAAAACCTAGCTTATCTCCAACATCATATCTTCTACCGTCAAAATTGTATGCATATATTGCTTCATGTTCTCCTAAAGTTTTAAGAGCATCTGTTAGTTGTATCTCTCCACCTTTACCTTGTTTTTGATTTTCAAGTATTTCAAATATAGCTGGAGTTATTATATATCTTCCTAGTATAGCTATATTTGATGGGGCTTCCTCTACTTTTGGCTTTTCAACCATGTCTTTTACTTTGTATACTCTATCTTCTATGTATTTAGCATCTAATATTCCATATTTGTCTATGTTTTCTTTTATCACTTCTTGAACACCTAGTATAGATGTTTTATATTAGTTGTAGGCTTTTATAAGTTGAGCTAAGCAAGGAACTTCACTATCTACTATGACATCTTCTAATAATACAGCAAATGGTTCATTTCCAACAAAACTTTTTACACAATATATGGCATGCCCAAGACCTTTTGGTTCTTTTTGACGTATAAAGTGAATATCTACCATGTTAGATATTTCTCTTACCATTTTCAACATTTCTGTTTTTCCTTTTTGCTTCAATTCTAATTCTAATTCAACTGAACGGTCAAAGTGGTCTTCTATACTTTTTTTGTTTCTTCCTATTACTATAAGTATTTCTTCTATGCCTGAGTTTACTGCTTCTTCTATTATATATTGTAAAGTTGGTTTATCAACTATAGGAAGCATTTCCTTTGGTTGAGATTTTGTTGTTTGTAAAAATCTAGTCCCGAGACCAGCCGCTGGTATTATCGCTTTTCTTACAGTTTTTTTCATACTTATAGTCTCCCTAAATAATTTAAGTTAATCCTTATACATAGGATTTAATTAACTCCATATCCCCAACTATAGAATACTTAACTCCATTTGGAATATATACCGTTTCTTCTTTTTGTAATCTTATCTCTTCATCCTCACTAATTATACATCCATATCCATTTACAACTGTGTACGAATGAAAATCGCAATTTACCTCATCTTTATATTTATTATTAATAAGTACTTTTTCAACATTGAAGTATGGAGTTTCTAGCTTAATAAAGTTCTCTATCTTTCCACCTTTTTTAATACCTTTATAATCTATAACATCTAGCGACTTTTCTATATGTACTTCTCTACTTCTTCCCCAATCATACATCCTATATGTAACATCGCTGCTTTGTTGAACTTCTATTAATTTTAATCCACCTTCTATAGCATGTACTGTTCCTGAGGGTATATATATCATATCTCCAACTTTTACATTTATTTTTTCTAAGTAATTTTCAATATTTCCTTGCTCTATTATATTTAAAAAGGATTCTTTATCTAACCCTTGTTTTATACCACATATAAGGGAAGCATTTTCTTTAGCTTCTAATATGTACCAACATTCCGTTTTTCCACTATCATTTTCATATATTCTTGCATATTCATCATCTGGATGTACTTGAACTGATAGTGTGTCATTGGCCTGAATTATTTTTATAAGTATCGGTAGTTCTTTTCCTAATTTATTTATCAAAGTTTCATTACTGCTACTTATAGTACAGTGCCCATTTTTGTGTGTAGATAGATTCCAATTTTCATATCCCCATATCTTTTTACTATAAAATGGATTTAACTTTAATATATATCCCATATGCAACACTCCCTAAACTGTAATAAATTTATTAATGATTTAATATAAAATCTATTACTTTTTTAACATCATTTTTATAACTGTTTAATTTTCTATAGTCTATATTAATTTTCAACTGTTCTTTAATTTCTTCTATATCTATATTAGTTAAATCTATCTCTGTTATAGATATACATAACTTTCTTTCTTTAATTTTTTCAATGTTAAAACTATCTTCTCTAGAACTAGGTATTTCTATAAGAACTAAATTAGAGTGGCCTAAAATACCTTCGGCAATAGTACTCCATCCAGCTTTACTTATAACAACATCACTAGCCACAATATAATTTTGAGTATCTAATATATTAATAGGTAACTCTACAATATCACATTCACTGTCACATACAATCTCAACTCCCGATGTAATAAATATAGTACCTATAAAGTTTTTCACCTTTATTCTTTGTAAGTTAGCAGATTTGCCACAAGTTATAAAAATAGATTTACCATACTTCTCTTGAATATCATAAACCCGACTTTTATCAATATTTCTACAAATAAAACCAACTTCATATGTTTCATTAACATGAATACTATCAGTAGCTAGACATAAGTCATATTTTATAAATTTATTAGTATAAGAGTAGGCTTCTTTAAATTTATTTACAATCTTATCATCTAATCCAAGATATTTATATTGTTCAACCCAACTAAAATTGCTAATAAAAATAGTAGATAAATTTAATTTATTACCTACAATACACCCTATAGGACTTATATCACTTACTATGCACTTTACATTTAAAGTTTTTAAGAACTCACATTCATCGTTGACTACATACTCCCAACTTGAAACAAATTCATCTAAATATTTTTGTAATAGTACAATATCTATCTCTAGACTATTTTCTTTATTCATAAATCCAATATCTGTTACTATGTCTTTATATAATATTCTACCTTTAAACTCAGATAAATAAATTCTAGCAAAATCATTTTGTTTTTTATCACAAACTATATATATTTTATATTTACTGATATTTAATATATTCTCTATAATACTCAAGCATATAGTCATATATCCAAATCCATGAGATTATATATAAAAAGCTATATACACGTTACACCCTCCAAAGACTCATTATAATCTCTAATATAGTAATTTTTATCATGTTCTAGTAATTACAGCACTAATAATATCGCATCTTCTGAATATTCAGATATAACTATCCAAAATTTAGCTTATATTCATAAATCTTCACTTGAATTGTCTAAATCATATATAGTTTTTTATATTCTTCATCAAACTATTTCACTTTCAAACCTCCACATAAATACAAAAATACTTGTTGTGTTCTATATTAGAAATCCCAACTAATCTTAACATCATAAGGTGCATTCTAAGTATAAAATATTCTTTCAATTTCAAAATTTGTACTATGACTATATTCTAAAGACATAAAAAAACTATATCTTTATTACTTTTATTATTTAAATTAAACTTATACATAACCCTCATGATTTCTACTCTATTCATTTTATACATACTAAGTTTAATTATTTAATTTACATATATAAACTTGCAATCAAATATATTTAAATTTTCAACTTCTAATAATTATTTTTCATAATAAATTCTTAGATATTATAAGTTAATTTCAGCTTAAATTCTATTTAAGTTTTAATTTGGTTTTAATTAAATAAACTTCACTATTATAAAATATATCTATCTATAAAAATTTCAAATATATTTAACTTTTATCTCATATATTTTAAAATTAATATTGATATAATTATCTTCTTTATATTTTTAGATCTATTAATTAATATCTATTACAAGAGATTCTAACTTGTCTATTAATTAATTTTGATATGTATAATTTATCAAAATCCAAGAAAATCAATTAAGAAATTAGATTTATACTATTTTATAATTTTCAAAGCCTATCTGTAATTTTCAGATAAAATAATTGATTTAAATTTTATTACTCTGTCAATACTTATTTAAATACATTTTAGATTATATCTGCATAGGCTTCACCTTTCTATGCCTATACTTGTATTTAACATGTGCTTCATTATCATTTTTATACACTATACTGCCTATGATAATATATACCAAAATCCAACTAAATACATTTGTTAATGAGTGTGAAGTTAATAAGTTTATAAATATAAATAACATGTAAACCATACAATATAAATGATTATTGCAAATATCCCAATAGTTCCATATGAAAACTATAAGTCCGACAATTGATATCTCTATTAATATTTTTATAAAATCCATTTCTATACTTTTACCTATAAATACAGTAGTTGACCCTAGTCCATAACTATGGAAATTGCCATTTATTATCCTATCTAAATATATACTACGTCCCATAGTGAATCTAGCTGCACTATCATTAAATATTTTTTGAAATGTATCTGAAAAATCAGGCAATAACATGTGATAGTAAATTATGGTTGCTACGACAAACAATATTTTTATAATCCAACTCCATTTTGGAGATACTTTACGATTTACATTTACAAACTTAGGTAATATCAAAAATATAAGTGCAAATATAATTGCTAATCGTTTAAAAGTAAAAATTGCAAATACTAAGCTTATATATTTAAAAATTGGATTTTTTCTATAGTACATAAAAAAGGCACATGTAGCTATCGCTGTACCTGCTGCATAGTGAGATTCAAATGGAGAGTACGAAGTACTATATGAAATCTGCTTTATATTTGCCCATGTAAAATTATTTATACCAATCTCCAATATATATCCTAAAATTGCAAATATTAAGACTGCAATCATACAATTATATATATCATCAAAATTAAATACATTCAAAATACAAAATGCATATATAATTGGAAGGATAAGCTTTATTAATTCACTATACATATTACTTGTAATATTTCCTGATATTAATTGATATATTAAAGATAAAAATAAAAATACTACTACTACTACCAATATTTTAAAAGTTTCTTTCTTAAATGTTAATTCAACTCTTTTTGTATTATTATATTTCACCCTAAATAAAATTTGTAATGCTCCAAATCCAACACCCAATAACATTGTTATATATTTCAAGCTTATCCAAATGTTTGAGTTTATTCCTTTTGACACATATACAGCATCTGTATATGAAAACAATGCAAATGTAGATAAAAATAATAAATAATTTAATAATTTATTAAAACTTATTTGTTTCATATTAATACCTCAACTTTTCAAATTGAATGCCCAGATCCGCTAATTATTTTATTCTTAAATTTATATTTAATTACAATACCTTTTAAAATTTTTATATTTAATTGAGTAATATAATATTAAAATTAAATCTAAATTTAAATATAATAATGCCATTTGAATCCATCTTTTTTTTATTACTAAATCCTTATTATTAAAAGCTGTCTTTAATGCTTCATAATAATATGGTGATTTTCTTTTTGTTTTTATATATCTTATTCTCTCAAAAAAACTGTACGGAGACAAATATTTACACACATTTGATGTATTTACAATTAATGTGTTGGCTATACATATTTTAACTTTAACAGATAAATCAACTTTTTCTGAATATGATTTTATATACTCCAATATCCATTGGTTAACACTTTCCATATCTTTATCTTGATTTTTCATATACTTTGAAGTAGTTGACATATTATTTACATAAAAATAGTATAAATATTCATCACATATTCCAACATCTTTAGTAGTTTTCAAATATTCCAATAAAAATTTCAAATCTTCTGCAATAGTCAACTTTTCATCAAATTTTATATTATTATTTAAAATTTTATTTTTTGTAAATATACTTCTCCAACAAGATCCAGATAAGCAATCTTCTGAAATGCTTAATAATCGTTCAATAAATTTATATGATGGTTCAATTGATTTTCCGATTGAAGATAGTTGATCGATACAACTCTTATTTCCATCTTTATAAATTTCTTTATAGTTACAAAATACTATATCTAATTTGTATTTTTTAGCTACAGATAACATTTTTTCATATATGTTCTCATCTAAATAATCATCAGCATCAACAAAAGCTATATAGTCTCCTGTACTTTTTTCTATACCTTTATTTCTAGCTACACTTACTCCTTGATTTACAATATCTATAATTTTAATTCTACTATCTTTACTTTCCATTTTTTTACAAATTTTTAAACTGTCATCTTTAGAGCCATCATTTATTAATATAACCTCTATATTAGAGTATTTTTGATTTAAAATAGAATTCACACATTTTTCTAATGTTTTTTCTGCATTATATACTGGTACTATTATGCTTAGTTTTTGTGACATAGTTCCCTCCATATCTTTATAAAATCAAGTAATATTTTATTTTGTAGTAACTTTTTAAAAGTTCTTCTAAGTTATTGAATAGTTTTTATTTATATAATAAATTCTAGATAAAGATTTTTTAAAAGTTGTATATGTGATTCGAGTGAATATTTTTCCTTTGCAATTTTATAACTATACTTACCATAGTATTTCATTTTTTCTTTATTATTAATAATTTCTATTATAGCTTTTGAAAATCCCTCTATATCTCCAGGTTCGCATATATATCCATTCTTTTTATTATGAACAATTTTAGGTATACTTCCAACATCTGTACTTACTATCGGCATACCATATCCCATTGCATCTAAAATAGCCATAGGCATACCTTCGGTGTATGATGGTAAGAAGAAAATATCACTATCCTTTAAGAGAGTATCTTTTAACTCACCACTCACCCATCCTGGAAATATTAAAAATTCCTCAACATTAAGTTTTTTAGCAATCTTTTTTACTGTTTCAATGTCGCCATAACCTCCAATAATAAATTTACAATTTGATATTTTATTAGTAACTATCTTAGCTACACTTGGAATATCATAACATCCCTTCATTTTATTTATAGCCCCTAAGAATAAGATTTGATTTTTACATTCTGTATTTGAAATTACAGGGCTTATATTGCTGTAATTCTCAATAATATGAATTTTTTCTTTTGGAACAACAACACTTAATGTTTCCTTCCAGTGTTCCGACAATACTATAAAGGCTGAGCATTTATTCCATGCTTTCCTTATTAAATATTTTTTTAACTTACTTGCTTTTGTGTAAAACTTTTCAAATTCTGATCCATGAATATGATTAATTATAGGCTTATTAGCTATATTCCCAATATATATAAAAGGTAATTTACGGTAAAAGCTCGCCCCAAAAGAGGAATGTATATGCACTATATCTGGTCTATCAACTAATAATACTTTTATGAAGTGAATATAACCAAGTATTGCTTTTAAAAATTTAGCAAATTTTCCCCCATCTTTATATGATTCAACATATATAATATTAAAATCTTCCTCTAGCTGTGATCCACGATATCCATTAACTACTGCAGCAATCCCTCCTTTTACTAAAGGATTTTGTACTATCATACATATCTTTTTTCTCATATCTACTCCTTATATTTTATATCTAGTCACCTAAAATTTTTCCAATTCTATAAATAATAGGCATTAAACACAATAACGTTGCACCTATTTTAGATTTAATAGGAATATTTTCAAAATAAATTAAATTAGGAAAATATTTAAAAATCTCTTTTCTAAGACTAACTTTTTGTTCTATACTACTACATCCAGTTAGAATTGCCTTTTTGCTCATATAAACTAATGCTTCAATATAAGCTCCATTTGCAGCTTCTAAAACTTTCTTACTAGTATCATCCATAAGTATGTATTTGTAAACATCAATAAAAGATAGTTGCTTTTTATTAACAAAGCTTTTAGTAGCGCTTGTATTTACATATACATAATGATAAAATGACTTGTCTAAACATACACACTTCTTAGACTTCTTTATATATTTATAGCAGAACTCTAAATCTTCACATATACTAATCTCTGTGTTAAAAGTCAGTGCTTCTTCTTTTATCTTATTAGCTTTGAAGATTTTATTGAATACAAAACCTTTAAAATATGGCTGCTTAAACAAGTAGTACAATGCATCTTCCGAATAAATAATTTCTTCATTACTACTATTGATAATATTTAATTTTTTGTGTCGTTCTTCAACATATCCAAAATTAATTAAATCACAATCACTATTTTGTTTAAAAACTTCAATAATTTTCTCATAGGTATTTTTTTCTATATAGTCATCGCTATCTACAAAGCTTACCAATTCTCCACTCATTATGCTTAGTCCCAAATTTCTTGCAGAGGATACCCCTTTATTATCTTGTGATACACAAATAATTCTACTATCTTTTTTTGTATATTCATTACAAATTTTCAAGCTATTATCTACTGATCCATCATTTACTAAAATTACCTCTATATTTTTATAAGTTTGGTTTATTAAACTATCTAAACATCGGTTTAAATACATTGATGAATTATAAACAGGAACAATTACTGATATTTTCATAACCCCTCCATACATAATTTTAAAAATAATTCTACATTCTTTTAGATTCTATTTTTTAAGATGATTAAATGTTTCTCTAGGTCATTTTCACTAAATCTATTTTTTATTTTCTTTGCAGGTATTCCTCCATAAACACTATAAGGTTCTATATTTTTTGTAACAACACTTCCTGCTGCTAATATTGATCCTTCTCCTACTGTAACTCCCTTAAGAATAGTTACATTTGATCCAATCCATACCCCGTCTTCAATTACAACATCAGCATCATTCACTGGCAACTTCTCTTCATCTGTTATTTCTTCGATGTGTCTTCCTATAACGTCGGTTCTATGATCTCCTGTAATAATAGTTACATTAGGACCAATTAATACATAACTACCTATTTTAATTTTAGCCCTAGTTGTCCAAAGTACTGCATGTGGCCCAATTTGGCTGTTTGATCCAATAATTATATTTTCAGCAGATTTAATATCACAATTATAAGCTATCCTAACATTTTCACCACACTCGTTAAAACAAGCCTTTAGTCCTTTAGTTAAGACTACTTTATTCAATCCTTTGTTCAATATTTGATATGATTTATAAATAAATTTCAATAATAAATTCATTTTACTTATCTCCTTCTCGCAATCAACCATATAAACTTAAAATTAGTAACCATATATCGCTTAAATAATCTCTTTGGATCTTGAAATAATCTATATAACCATTCAAGACTATATTTTTGCATCCATTTAGGTGCTCTTTCTAAATTCTCTGCAAAATAATCAAATCCAGCTCCAACCCCTATCATTAAAGATTCAACTTTTTCTTTATGATAATTCATCCATACTTCTTGCTTCGGAGCCCCTAGTCCAACCCAAAGAAAGTCAGCATTTATATTATTTAATATTTCATGACTCTCTAAAGTTACGCTTTCTTTAAAGGGAGGAGAATACATACCTACAATATTAATCTTAGGATACTTTTCTTTTAACTTTATATTTAATTTTTTTAAAGTGTCTTCAGTGCTTCCATAAAAATAATGAGTATATCCTTCTTCTTCCGATATCTTAAATAATTCTCCCATTAAGTCAGGCCCTGTTACTCTTTCTGCATATGTAAATCCTTTTTTTCTACTAACTACAGATAATGGACCTCCATCTGGCAAAGCTAAAGCTCCTCCATTTTGAATTTTTCTATATTCTTTATCTTCATAAGCCATTACCGTAGTATGAACATTAGATACACATATATAATTGCCTTTTAACGATTCTAAATTCTTTTTAATGTATTTTACAGTTTCAGCCATATTTGTTACTGCAATATTAACACCTAGTATATTACAAGTTTCCATATTCATATTCATTTTCACCTATCTATCATTTTCTAAGAACCAAATATATGCTAACTTAATTCCTTCATTTAAGCTAACCTTATGCTTCCATCCTAGTCCATGTAGCTTATCAACTGTAGTTAACTTTCTTGGAGTACCATCTGGCATATCAGTATTAAATACTAACTCACCTTCAAATCCAACAACCTCCTTAACAGTCTCAGCTAACTGTCTTATAGATACTTCTTCTCCAGTACCTATATTAACATGTCGTTCTCCATCATAGTTCTCCATTAAGAAAACACATGCATCTGCCATATCATCAACATATAAAAACTCTCTAAGCGGAGTACCTGTTCCCCATACTTCAACAACATCACTATTATTCATCTTAGCTTCGTGGAATTTTCTTATAAGTGCTGGTAATACATGCGAGTTTTTTAAATCAAAGTTATCATTTGGTCCATATAAGTTTGTAGGCATACAGCTTATAAAGTTATCTCCATATTGTCTCTTGAAGAACTTACACATCTCAAGTCCCGCTATCTTTGCTATAGCATAAGCTTCATTAGTTTCTTCTAAAGCTCCTGTTAAAAGATACTCTTCCTTTATTGGTTGAGGAGCCATCTTAGGATATATACAAGTACTTCCTAAGAATAATAACTTTTTAACTTTAAAATCATGAGCAGCCTTTATCACATTGTTTTGTATCATTAAGTTGTCATATATAAAATCTGCTGGATAAGTATTGTTAGCATATATCCCTCCAACTTTAGCGGCTGCTAAAAATACATAATCCGGTCTTTCAGTCTCAAAGAAAGTTCTAACAGCCTCTTGATCAGTTAAATCTAACTCCTTATGAGTTCTATATATAATATTTGTAAACCCCTTATCTTGTAAATTTCTAACAATAGCTGATCCAACTAGTCCTCTATGACCAGCAATATATATTTTTGAATCTTTATTCAATCTATCCACCTCATTCACAATTTGTTTATATTTGTATCTCTTCCTAGTTTTCAAATTTAGACTTATATCCGCCACCATTTTTCATTTCTTCTAAATCAGATGCTACCATTTCTTTTACTAAATCCATGAATGAATATTTTGGTTTCCATCCTAATTCAGTTCTAGCTTTTGTACTATCTCCCCATAATAATTCAACCTCCGCTGGTCTGAAGTATCTTGGATCAACTTCTACTAATACTCTTCCTGTATTTTTATCTATACCTTTTTCATCTACTCTAGTACCTTCCCATACTATATTGTATCCTAATTCAGCAAATGCTAATTCAACAAATTCTCTAACAGTATGAGTTTCATTCATTGATAATACGTAATCTTGTGGTTTATCTTGTTGTAATATTCTCCACATGCCTTCTACATAATCTTTTGCATGTCCCCAGTCTCTTTTTGCATCCATATTTCCTAAATATAACTTATCTTGCATTCCTAAGTGTATAGCCGCAACTGCTCTTGTTATTTTTCTAGTAACGAAAGTTTCCCCTCTTCTTGGAGATTCATGGTTAAATAATATTCCGTTACATGCAAATATATCATATGATTCTCTGTAGTTTACTGTTATCCAGTAAGAGTAAAGTTTTGCAACTCCGTATGGACTCTTTGGATAGAATGGAGTTTTTTCACTTTGTGGTGCTGTATCAGGTAATCCTCCAAATAATTCACTTGTTGATGCTTGATAGAATTTAGTTTTTACTCCAGTCTCTCTTATAGCATCTAGTATTCTAAGTGTACTTACTCCTGTTGCTTCCGCTGTATATTCAGGTGAATTGAAAGATACTCCAACATGAGATTGTGCTGCCAAGTTGTATATTTCATCCGGTTGTATTTTTTCTATTAATCTGTTTAAGTTACTTGAATCTGTTATATCTCCATAGTGTAAGAATAAGTTTACCTCTCCTTCATGTGGGTCTTGATATAAGTGATCTATTCTCTTTGTGTTAAAGGTACTTGCTCTTCTTATTATTCCGTGTACCTCATACCCTTTTTCTAATAATAATTCCGCTAAATAAGAACCATCTTGTCCTGTTATCCCTGTTATTAATGCTACTTTTCTTTTTTCCATCGCTAAATCCTCCCATATTGATACTATATATGTATATTATAAATAAGATACTTTCTTTTGATCTTTTAATTCTTCAACTATTGATTTTACATCTTGTGCTCTATCTTTTGGGCAAACCATAACTGCATCTTCTGTCGATACTACTATTAAGTCTTTTATACCAACTGCTGTTACAAGTTTTTCATCTGAATATACTACCGAGTTTTGAGTATCTATTGCTATAGTTTCTCCTCTGCGTATATTTCCATGGTCATCTGTAGGAAATATACTTCCTAATACATCCCAAGAACCAACATCATTCCATCCAAAGTCTCCAGGTACAACTACAACATCGTTACTTCTTTCCATTATCCCATAGTCTACTGATATTGATGGTATTGTTGGATAAATCTTTTCTATCATCTCAGATTCTTGATCTGTATTAATATACTCACTTAATTTTTCTAATCTATCATATAATTTTGGTAAATATCTTTTAAAATCTTCTAATACTTTTGATACCTTCCAAACAAACATACCACTGTTCCATAAATACCTTCCACTCTCCAAATACTCAACAGCTCTATTAAACTTCGGTTTTTCTACAAACTCTATAACTTCATGAGAAAATTGTCCTATAGTTTCACCTTTATCAAAGTTTATATATCCATATCCAGTAGATGGAAATGTAGGCTTTATACCTATAGTAACTATTTTTTCACTTTCATCAGCTACTTTTATAGCTTTATTTAATACATTTAAAAACTCTTCTTCGTGTTTTATATGGTGATCTGCTGGGTATATACACATTACTCCATCACCATGTTTTTTCATTATATTAAAAGCTGCATAACCTATTGCCGCTGAAGTATTTCTAGCATCAGGTTCTACTAGTATATTTTTATGATATAGTCTATCTTTTGTTGTTTTTTTAAGTGGTTCTACTTGTTTCTTATTTGTTACAACAAATAGATTTTCTTTGCAAGATAATTTATTTATTCTATCTATCGTTTCATTTATTAATGTATCTTCTCCACTTAAATTAAGTAATTGTTTAGGAGTTTCTTGTCTACTTATAGGCCAAAATCTTGTTCCGCCTCCTCCTGCCATTATCACATTATATATTTTCATTATGCATATACACCTTCTTTTAAGATAGATTCAACTTTAGTATTCATAACTTCCATTATTAATCTTAATTTATCATTAACTTCAGCTTGGTTATTTCCGTTGCATCCAAAGTAGAACTTTATTTTCGGTTCTGTTCCTGACGGTCTAACAGCTATCCAACTTCCATCTTCTAATATAAATTTAAGAACATCTGACTTTGGTAGGTTATCTATACATTTTGTGTAATCTTTTAATTCCCCTACCTTTATATTAGCTATTTCTTTTATATCAACATTTCTAAAATGACTCATTAT
>ERZ1463036.152-NODE-152-length-15522-cov-9.954742_pt1 | contig 15522 bp, 12 predicted proteins | sample MGYA00564485_ERZ1463036 | MGnify/ENA primary metagenome ERZ1463036 (study PRJEB39244, sample SAMEA3635127) | Helicobacter pylori | study: EMG produced TPA metagenomics assembly of PRJEB11511 data set (Assembly of a 5300-year-old Helicobacter pylori... | reverse complement strand
AATAATCAAGCTATAGTAGGTTCTATACTTTCAAAACATCCTGATTTGGAAAATGAAATAATAGCTGTAATAACACAAGGTAAGTCAAAGAATAACATAACCTTAGGTAAAGAAGTATTAAATAAATATAACTATAATGAAAATATAAGCCTTAGAAATGAGCCTATTATAAATGAAAGTATAAATGACATTTTTAGTTTAAATACTTTATTTATAGTGCTTGTATTTATATTTACCTTAATTTTAGTTATGTACTATTTTAAGCATATATATAATGATATAAAAGATATGACTGACTATGTATATTATAGCTCAGAGGGTAGAGATTATGAAATGAAGAATAAAAACCAAGAAGGACAAATTGGTCTTTTAAAAACAGAGCTTTTAAAAATGACTAATATACTTAAAGAAAAGGTAGAATTACTAAATAAAGAAAAGATATTTCTAAATGATACTATATCAGATATTTCACACCAATTAAAAACTCCTATGACTTCACTTATAATACTTAATGACTTAATGTATGAAGATTTACCAAAAGAAACTAAAATAGAGTTTTTGGACAAAATAAAAACCCAGCTAAGTAGAATGGAGTGGCTAATAAAAAGTATGCTAAGACTATCAAAGGTAGAAGCTAAGGTAATTGATTTTAAATATGAAAATGTAAATATTAATGAACTAGTAAAAAGAGCTCTAGGGCCAAGTTTAATACCATTAGAACTTAAAAATATAGATGTAAGTATTAAGGGGAATAATAGTATCTTCTACAAGGGGGATATGGAATGGTCTGTTGAGGCTTTAGTCAACATAATTAAAAATTGTGTAGAACATACACCTCAAAATGGAAAGCTAGAAATTAGTTATGAAGATAACTTTATATATTCAGAAATAATTATAAAAGATAGTGGAGAGGGAATAGAGAAAAAAGATTTACCTCATATATTTAAAAGATTTTACAAAGGAAGAAATAGCTCAAAAGAAGATAGCGTAGGAATAGGACTAGCTATGGCAAAGTCTATAATAGAAAGTCAAAATGGTGATATATCAGTTAAAAGTGAAAAAAACAAAGGATGCGAATTCCATATTATATTCCACAAAAACTATAGTGACTAATTTGTAATATATAATTCACTTTAAAGTAAGTCTAGGAAGATAGACTATAAATATAAAGATTAGACAAGTTTAAGAAAATGGAGGCTAATATGGAAGTGGTAAAAGTAGAAAACATAACCAAAAGTTATGGTAAGGGTGATACAAAGGTAGATGCAGTAAAAAATGTAAATTTATCTATAAACAAAGGTGAATTTGTAGCAATCGTAGGACCAAGTGGAAGTGGTAAAAGTACACTACTTCATTTAATGGGAGGAGTAGATAAGCCTAGTAGTGGAAAAGTATATATAAATGGAGTAGATATATGCTCATTAAATGAAAAAGATTTAGCCATATTTAGAAGAAGAAACATAGGACTTATATATCAGTTCTATAACTTAATACCTGTACTTAGTGTAACGGAAAATATACTACTACCAGCAGAACTTGATAACAGAAAAATAGATAAAGAATACTTAAATGATTTATTAAAAACATTAGGATTAAAAGAAAAAGAAAACAATCTTCCAAATGAGATAAGTGGAGGACAGCAACAAATAACTTCTATAGGTAGAGCACTTATAAATAGACCATCTATTATACTTGCAGATGAACCTACTGGAAACTTAGACAGTAAAAACTCAAAGGAAGTAATAGAATTATTAAAACTATCAGTAAAAAAATACAATCAAACATTAATAATGATAACTCATGATAATAACATAGCACTACAAGCAGACAGAGTAATAGCTATAGAAGATGGAATTATTAAAGCAGACGAGGTGATATAAATGAATTTATATACAACTCTAACTTTAAGGTATTTAAAAAAAAATAAAAAAAGAACAATAGTAACAATAATAGGAGTAATACTATCAACAGCATTAATATGTTCAATAGGAAGCATATATGAAAGTTATATGGATTATCAGTTTAGGCAGACTATAGAACAAGAAGGATATTTTCATTCAGCTTTTTACAATGTAAAAAAGGAAGATTTAGACACTATAACTAAAAGTGCAGGAATAGCAAAAACTTCAATTAGTGAAGATTTAGGATATTCAAAATTAAATAAAGACAAATTAAACTTGATTAACCTTAAAGCCTATAACAAAAATGGTTTTGAAATGAATCAAGTAAAATTAAAAGAAGGAAAACTACCTACTAATGAAAATGAGATAGTATTAAGTGAAAGGGTCATACCTTTAATAAACAAAAAATTAGGAGATACTATAACTTTAAATGTTGGAAAAAGAATAGATGAAAATGGAAAAGGAATAGAAATTCCAATACTAAAAGAAAATGAAAGATTAGTTGATACAAAAGAAAAAGAATATAAGATTGTTGGAATTATGAAAAAACCATACGCTGAACTAAGTGAAATTTCAAATGGAATAACTTATTTAGAACCAAATAAACCATTTGAAAAAGATACATTAGATGCATATATATTATTTAATAATCCTAAAGAAGCCTATACTATAGCCACAAATATAGCAAAAACACTAGGATTAGAAGTTGATAAATCAACTGATAATGACGAGTCAATGATTTATAATAATGATAATAAAACTCACTATGAAAACCTATACTTTAATGAGTATCTATTAAGACTACAAGGGGCAAGTCTTTACGAAAATATAAATAAAACATTTAATAAAATATTACTTATAGTAACATTATTAGTAATAGTATGCACAGTAGTAACAGTATATAATTCTTTTAGTATATCTGTAAGTGAAAGAAAAAAACAATTTGGAGTGTTAAATTCTATAGGGGCAACTAAAACTCAAGTTATGAAGCTAGTATTTATAGAGGCTATTGTAATAAGTTTAATAGGAATACCTATAGGGTTAATAGTTGGAACTTTTGGAATGGATTTAATCTTTAAATCAATACAAACAGTATTTAATAGCCAATTTATTTCAGATATAAATCTAAGAGTAATATATAATCCTTATATGATAGTAGGAAGTGCATTAATAGTTTTATTGGCTATATTAGTATCGGCAATACTTCCAGCAATCAATTGTGCAAAAACTTCTCCACTTGAATCTATAAGAAATAGTGATGATTTAAAAATAGGAAAAGTAAAAAATTCTAAACTAGTTAAGTTAATATTTAAAACTGAAGGAGTTCTTGCATACAAAAATCTTAGAAGAAATAAAAAGAAATTCAGAATAACCTTATTCTCTTTAGTAACTAGTGTAGTTATATTTATATCATTTAGTGGATTTATTGATTTATTTGAAAAAGCTAATCGGGTAAATATAGGAGAAATAAACTATGATATGAGAGTATGGTATAGCGGAATAAGAGAGAAAAATGATATAGTTAAAGATTTAAATAATATAGATGGAGTAAATAAAATTAGTGCAATTAATCCTTATGGTGCAGAAACATACATTAATGAAAATAACATAAATAAAGAATATAAGGATTTAATAGAAAGACGTTTTTCAAAGGAAAATAAAAATGGTGAAATTGTATATATATTTAACAATAATGGAATTAATTTTGTAGGAGATAAAGCAATAGAAGAATTAGAATTAAAAACTGGTAGTTTTGACAAAGAAAGTGCTATAAAAGAAAATGGAATAATACTTCGAAATAAAAGTGACAATAGCTCTAGCAGAAAACAAAGTGAGATTTCATTAACAAATTATAAAGTAGGAGATACAATAAATATTTGTAAGAGATATATAGACAAAAATGATAAGGAAGTAAGAGTGCCTATTAAGTTAAAAGTACTAGCTACTACTGAAGATTTTCTTCCAGGATATAGATGGTCTACTTATATGGGTATAGATTTTATAACTTATAACGAAGTAGGAGAAAAGCTAGGATATAAAATAAGTGATGGAGATATATACATAGACACAAATAAAACAAAAAAAACTAGAGATGATGTAAAAGATATAGCAAAAAAATATGGTTATGATGTATCAGATGATGTAGAAGATGTATTAGAGATGGAAGAGGCTATCAATGTTATGAAAATATTTGTATATGGATTTACAGTAGTAATATCTCTAATAAGTGCTACTAATATAATAAACACAATGAGTACAAATATAAATTTAAGAAAAAAAGAATTTGCAATAATCAAATCAATAGGTGTAACACCTAGTGGATTTAACAGAATGATATATCTTGAAAGCTTATTATATGGAGTATTAGCCTTATTATACGGAATTCCTATAGGACTTTTAATAGATGTATATATGAACGAAGTTCTTGGAGATGCTATAGAAATAGGTATGGTACTTCCGATAAAGGCAGTTTTAATATCTATTGTAGGTGTATTTGTCATTACCTTTGTATCGGCCTATATTCCTATGAAAAAAATAAACAAAGAAAATACAATTGAAAATATAAGACAAGAAAGTATATAGGGGGATGAGTATGAGTAAATTATTTTCAAAGAGAAAAATATTATGGTCAGTAATAAGCATTTCATCTTTATTAATAATAGGATGCAGTTCTACTAAGTCAGTAGATTTAAATATACTTGCAACAACTGACTTACATGGAATAATACCTAATGAAATGGTTTCTTATATAGAAAAACAAAAGAAGGAAAATCCAGATACTGTAGTAGTAGATGCAGGGGATTTTCTAGATTCTGGATTTGGAACATCTGGAGATATGTTAAAATATTATGACCAAATGAGTAAAAACTATAAAAATAACAATGCAGATTATATAGAAATTCCTTTAGCAAAAGAAATGAAAGAAGCTGGATTTGACACAGTAACTCTTGGAAATCATGAGTTTGTATCAAATAACAAGACTAGTCTAGTCTAGATAATATGATATCAGACTTTGAAAAGCAAGGAATAAGTGTACTATCAGCAAATACATATAAGAAAAATGGAGAAAGCTACACAAAACCATACGTTATAAAAGAAATTAAAACACCAGAAGGTAATATAAAACTTGGAATATTAGGACTTACTCTAAAAGAAGTAGGAGAATCTAAAGAATGGGATGGAGAAAAGCTAGTAAAAGCTAAATCTTTAGAGTTAAAAGATCAAAAGGGATACAATGGAGAACTTTATATGAATGATTTAGTAGAAGATGCTAATAAATGGGTAAAAGTTATGAAGGAAAAAGACCATGCAGATATTATAATAGCAGTAGCTCATAATGGTGAAAGACCTAAAAAAACAAAACACCCAGGAAATAGAATACAAGACTTAGCTCAAAATGTATCTGGAATAGATGCAATAGTTGCTGGGCACAACCATGTTCAAATAAAACAACATGACTATAAAAACAAAGATGGACAAACTGTTATAGTAACAGAACCAGGAAAACACGGTGAGTGTATTTCAAAAATTGATATAAAATTAAAAAAGGATAAAAATGGATGGGATGTAATAAATAAGTCTAGTGATATAGTTCAGTTTGAAAATGTTAATAAGAACTTAGATATGCTATGTAACAATCATGGAATGTTTTATGGTGAAACTAGTTTTCTACTAGACAAAGGTAAAGAAGGTAAAGTTATAAGTCTTAAGGATGAGATACCTTTTAAATGGGATAAAATGTATATATTTAAACCAGGTACTCCTAGAGATGAAATATACAAAAAGGCAGGGTATAAGTTTTTAAATATTGCTGAAAGTGATGATATGTATCAGTTTATAATTATGGATAAAGAAAAAGTGATTTGCTATTCAAATGCTATAGGAAGTGATGTTCCAACTACATTAAAATTTGATAATGCCGATTTTAAGGATAATTGTTTAACTATAACACCTGGAGAAAATGATTATTTTAAAGTTTCAAAAGGTGAAAAAGAAAAGCATATTGACCGTTATAAAGTTATATTAAATTATGAGAAAAAGGAAAATTAAAAAAGATATAAATTTAAATTTTTAAACCAAAAAGTGTATTTAGTAAAATTAATTAATTTTACTAAATGCACTTTTTCTTTACTAAATAAAACAAAAATCTCTATGGAGATGCCAAGTGAATGAAAGTAATTTCTAAAATTTAGAAAAAATACATCTAATAAATCTTTATTTTATAGAAAATCTGAAAAATATTTAAAATTTCTTTCAAAATCTTTCAAAAATGTTGCGATTAAGTTAATATCTATATACACTTATAGTATAGAATTAAATGAATAAAATGATTTAAGAATATAATAGCTTGACTACCTAATGAAAAGGAGACGGATGGTATGGAATATTCTGATAATACTGTTTTGAAGAATCTAAAGTCAAGATATGATAAATTTACTAATGTAGAAAGAACTATAGCCAATTTTTTTATAAATAATAGAGAAATACAAAAGCTTTCATCTAAAGCAGTATCAGAAAAGCTATTTGTGTCAGAAGCTTCTTTATCTAGGTTTGCGAAAAAATGTGGATATAAAGGTTTTAGAGAATTCATATTTGAATATGAGAAAAATATTAGTAAATACAATAGAGAAGAAATTTCTAATTTAGTTATTAATACATATCAAGATTTATTAGATAGTTGTCATATGATGATAAATCAAAATCAAATGAAAGAAGTTGCTCACCTATTAACAACATCTAAGAGGGTTTGCGTTTTCGGAATGGGAAGTTCTGGGATTGCAGCTGAAGAAGTTCATCTAAGGTTTATGAGGTTAGGGTTAAATATTGAAGCTGTATATGATTCACATAGAATAAAAATGTTATCTTCACTTGCTAACGAGGAAAGCGTTATTATAGCTATATCGTTAAGTGGTACAACAAAAGAAATTCTTCAAGGAATAGGGATAGCAAAGGCTAATGGAGCTAAAATTATTATGATAACTTCAAATAATTCTTTCCATTTATCGAGTTTTTGCGATGAAGTTATATTAATTCCAACTATAAATGCACTAGAAGCTGGAGATTGCATATCACCTCAATTTCCTATTTTAGTAATGATAGATATACTATATACCTATTTTATAAAAATAGAGAGTTATTATCAAAAAAAGGTAAATACTTTAAATGCATTATTTAAGTATGATGAAGAAAATATTTTAATCTAATTTGGTTTTACTAGGTAGAAAATACCTTGATAAAATAAAAAATTCGCTTTAATTTAGATGAATCTAAGCGAAACATTTTAAGTTATTCATAAGATAGGAAATTTATATTTTCTTATAATTAAAAAAGAGGGGATGATATTATGAAGAAAAAAAAGCTATTAAGCTTGCTTGTAACTTCAATGCTAACGCTAAACCTAGTTGGATGTGCTAGTACAGGCGGAAAAGAAGAAAAGTCACAGGGGGAAAATTCAACAAAGCAAGAAGCAGCAGCAAACACTCTTTATGCAAATGGAGGACCTGAAGAATTTTTCGAAGCTCCTTGGTTAAATCCAGGTACTTTCGTTTACAACAAAGTTTTATATGATAGGTTAATATTTGCAGATGAAAAATTAGACCCAATACCAGGGGAAGGTCAATTAGCTAAATCTTATGAAATGTCAGAAGATGGAAAAAACCTTAAGTTTGTATTAAGAGATAATATATTCTGGCATGATGGAAAGCCTATAACAGCAGAAGATATAAAATGGAGTATAGAATACAGTTTAAAGACGACAGTTTTAAACAATGTATTTGGAAATACTTTTAAATCTATAGAAGGAGCAACTGATTACATAGATGGAAAGGCAGATGAAATATCTGGTATTGTAATAGATGGAAATAATATAGAAATAAAATTTGAAAAGCTAGCACCAGATGCTTTACTTACATTTACACAATTTGCACCACTTCCTAAAAAGCATCTTGAAAGTGTTGATCCTGTTAAGTTCCAACAATCAGAATTCTTTAGAAATCCAATAGGTTCTGGGCCATTTAAAGTAGATGAAGTAAAAATGGGTAATTACACAACTTTAGCTGGATTTGATAAGTATTGGGATGGTAAACCAGCATTTAATATGCACTTAAATCCAAGCCCTGGAGACAGTGATCCAAACTTAGTAACAAATGCTAAAGCTGGACTTCTTGACTATTCATACACTAAAAATATAGCAGATGTTAAAGCGCTTGAAGGTACTAAAGGTATCAATATGGATACTGTAGATGTTAGATATACAAGATTATTCTTTGCAAATAAATTTAAGAAAAAAGATGGATCAGCTGCACCATTAGCAGATAAGAGAGTTCGTCAAGCTATAATGTATGCTTTAGATATGGATAAAATACTTGATGGTATATTTGAGGGTGCAGCACTACCTGCAAATAGTTTAACTCCAAATGGACCTGATAAAGTTGATGGATTAAATAATTATGAGTATAATCCAGAAAAAGCTAAAGAATTATTAAAAGAAGCTAACTGGGATCCAAACACAGTATTAGATGTAGTTTATTATTATACAGATCAACAAACAGTTGACTTAATGGCAATAATACAAAACTACTTATCTCAAGTTGGAATAAAAATGGAATTTAGATTAGTTGAAGGTGATTTAGCTTCATTATTATGGGCATTACCAGAAGATCCTGTAAATGGCCCTTCAGCAGTTGATTTTGATTTATGTTATGCTGCAACTGCTGCACTTTCAATGCATGAGTACTATGATAGATATCAAACAGGTGCTGAACTAAACTCACATACACCAGGAACACCTGAATTAGATAAATTAATAGAAAATACAAAAACAATAGATCCAGAAGAAAAGAGAAAAGCATTCTTTGAATTACAAAAATATGAAAATGAAGAATTATTCGTAATGCCTTTATATTACCAACCAATATTTGTTATGACAAGCGATAAGATAAAAGGTATGCCTGAAACATTTGGTAACCCACAATTTAATTATAAGTGGGATATTCACAAATGGACATTAGCTGAGTAATAAACATAAGGGGGTGTATAATTTTAATTATACATCCCTTTTATTATAAGGAGGTAGTAAATGCTAAAATACATATTAAAAAAAGTGCTTGGAATGATTCCAATGTTATTAATAATAACATTTATTATTTATTTTTTACTAGATTTAACTCCAGGAGACCCAGTATCTCATTTAATGGATCCAGAATCTTTAGCAAGATTATCACCAGAACAATTAAATGCACTTAGAGAAGCCTATGGTTTAAATGATGGTTTTGTAATTAGATATTTTAAATGGTTAATACAATTACTACAAGGCAATTTTGGATATAGCTCAAGCAGTGGTGTAGCAGTTATAGATATTATAAAAGATACACTACCAGCAACTTTAGAATTATCAGTTGCAGCACTTTTAATTTCTACAGTTTTAGGTAGTATATTAGGAGTAATAGGAGCTATAAAACGTGGTTCTATAGGAGATAATGTTATGACAGTTGCAGGTATGATAGGAGTATCTATACCACAATTTTTCTTTGGTATGGTAACTATATTAATATTTGCACTAAATTTAGAATGGCTTCCAGTAGGAGGTAGAACAGCACCAGGCCTTGAAAGCTTTATTGATAGAATAGAGTATTTAATATTACCTGCTACAGTACTTGGTTTATCGCTTACAGCAGGAGTTATGCGTTATGCAAGAACTAGTATGTTAAATACTATGAATAAAGAATATATAAAAACAGCTAGAAGTAAAGGAATTCCAGAATGGAGAGTTAACTTAGTTCATGGATTTAGGGTTTCACTAACACCAGTTATAGTTTTAATAGGTTTTAGATTACCTACACTAATAGCAGGCTCTGTAGTTATAGAGTCAATATTTCAGTGGCCAGGAGTTGGAAATGTATTTAACACTGCAATAAGATCAGCAAATTATAACTTAGTCATGGTTGTAGCACTTATGTTTGTAACTATGGTTTTAATAGCAAGTACATTAGTTGATATACTTACTGCTGTTTTAGACCCTAGAGTAAAACTTGAGAAATAGGGAGGATATTATGATTACTTTATCGCCTAAAAAAAGATTAAATAATAAATTTGATAAAATTAAAGAAAGAGAAGAGAATAAAACTTTTAAAAAACAAAAAAGTAGAGTAGTAAGTAAGTTAATTTCAAATAAACTTACAACGATAGGAATTGCAGTATTTTTGCTTATATTACTTGCTTGTATATTTGCACCATTATTAACACCACATGACCCGTTAGCTGTTGATATGTCAAATATACTTAAGCCACCATCTAGTGAACATATACTAGGAACAGATAAAATAGGTAGAGATATATTTTCAAGAATATTATATGGTGGAAGATTATCAATTTTAATAGGATTTGGTAGTGCATTAGGTTGTGCAGTAATAGGGGTATTACTAGGATGCTATAGTGGATATAAGGGTGGACTAATAGATAAAATATTAGTTAGAATATCTGAAATATTTATGTCATTCCCACAATTAATATTAGTGTTAATGTTAGTTTCAATAATAGGTCAAAGTGCTTTTAACATAATAATAATATTTATTATTTGTGGTTGGGGAAGTGTATTTAGAATGGCAAGATCACAAATATTATCTATCAGAGAAGAAGAGTATGTACAATCATTAAAAGTATTTGGACTTAATGATTTTGTTATATGCTATAAGCATATGTTACCAAATATCATAGGACCAATATCAGTAAATATAACTTTAAGTACTGCAATGTTTATACTAGAAGAAGCAGCACTTAGTTTCTTAGGGCTTGGTGTACCTCTTGAAATACCAACATGGGGTAATATATTAAATGCATCACAAGATTTATTTACACTTCAAAATAATTGGTGGATGTGGTTACCTGTTGGGATAGTTATATCACTATTTGTTATGAGTATAAACTTTGTAGGAGATGGGTTAAGAGATTCTACAGATCCAACAAGTGTTGAATAGGGGGAAAAATCATGGAAAATATTATCACAGTCAAAAATCTTAAAACATATTTTTATGCAAATAATAGATGTAATAAAGCCTTAAATGGTGTATCAATGGAAATAAAAAGAGGTAAAACACTTTGTATAGTTGGAGAAAGTGGATGTGGTAAAAGTGTTACGGCATCATCAATAATGCAACTTCTTCCTAAGTTTTCAAGAATAGAAGAGGGAGAAATAATTTATCATAGTGAAGATGGAAAAGATATTGAAATACATAAGTTAGAAAAAAATTCAAAAGAAATGAGAAGACTTAGAGGAAAAGATATAGCAATGATTTTTCAGGATCCAATGACAGCACTAAATCCTGTTTATACAATTGGGTGGCAAATAGTTGAGATGATTAGAAGTCATGAAAATATATCTAAAAAAGAGGCAAAAGAAAGAGCTTTAAAGCTACTCAAAGATATGGGAATACCTCTTGCAGAAAAAAGAATAGATCAATATCCACATGAATTTTCAGGTGGTATGAGACAAAGGGCAATGATAGCTATGGCTATGAGTTGTAATCCAAAAGTACTAATAGCAGATGAACCAACAACAGCTCTTGATGTTACAATACAAGCACAAATATTTGAATTAATGGAGAAATTAAAAAGAGAATATAACACAGCTATAATGCTAATTACCCATGATATGGGAGTTGTATGTGAATTAGCAGATGATGTGGCTGTTATGTATATGGGAAATATAATTGAAAGTGGTAGCGCAAAGGAAGTTCTAGAAAATCCAAGTCATCCATACACTAAAGCATTACTTAAATCTATTCCAGTACTAGGAAAAGGTGCTGACCAAGATATTAATCCTATAAAAGGAGCTACACCGGATCCATTTGACAGACCACCAGGATGTCAATTTGCTCCTAGATGTGATTATTACTCTAAAGAATGTGATGAAAAAATGCCAGAAGAGGAATTTGTAAATGGAAGTACTCATATGGTTAGATGTATAAAATGCAAGGAGGTGGCTTTAAATGTCTAAAGAAGTATTACTTACATTAAAAGGTGTTAAAAATTATTTCCCTGTAAAGAATGGAACATTTTCTAAAGCAAAAACTTATGTAAAAGCAGTAAATGATATAAATTTAGAAATATATAAAGGAGAAACATTAGGATTAGTTGGAGAATCTGGATGCGGGAAAACTACTTTAGGAAAAACAATTCTTCAGTTATACAAAGCCACAGATGGAGAAATAATATATAACTTTGAAGATGGACCAAGAGATTTAATTAAGCTTAATAAAAATGAAATGGATTTAGCTCGTAAGAAAATACAAATAGTATTTCAAGATCCACATTCTTCATTAAATCCTTCATTTACAATATATCAATCTTTATCAGACCCACTTAAAAAGTTTGGGATTAAATCAAAAGAAGAAAGAAGAAAAATAATAGGGGATTTACTTGAAGCCGTAAATATGAGAAGAGAATATATGGATAGATATCCACATGAATTCTCTGGGGGTCAACGTCAAAGAATAGGTATAGCAAGAGCTTTATCAATAAATCCTGAATTAGTAATATGTGATGAAGCTGTATCAGCACTGGATGTATCAATTCAAGCACAAGTATTAAACTTACTTAAAGACCTTAAAGAAAAACACAATTTAACATACATATTTATAACACATGACTTAAGTGTTGTGGAATATATAAGTGATAGAATAGCAGTAATGTATTTAGGAAAAATAGTAGAACTTGCAGATGCAAAATCTTTATATAAAAATACACTACATCCATACACAAAAGCATTATTGTCAGCAATACCAGTAGCAGATATCAATCATAAAAAAGATAGGATAGTCCTTGAAGGGGATGTTCCAAGTCCTATGAATCCACCAAGCGGATGTTTCTTCCATCCAAGATGTAAACATTGTATGGATGTTTGTAAATTAGAAGAGCCAGAAATGAAATCTTATATTATTGATGGAAAAGAACATTTTGTAGCTTGTCATGTAGCATCAATGGAAATGGAAGAAGGTGTGCTTAATGAATAAAGAAGAAATACTTAAAAGTATAAAAGGAAGTGTAGTTATATCTTGCCAAGCACTTCCTAATGAACCACTATATGTAGAAGAAAAATCTATAATGTATCTAATGGCAAGAGCAGCAAAACAAGCTGGAAGTCCAGCTATAAGAACAAATAGTGTAAGAGATGTCATAGCGATAAAAAAAGAAACAGGACTTCCTGTAATAGGGCTTATAAAAAGGGAGTACGAAGGCAGTGAAGTATACATAACACCTACTATGAAAGAAGTAGATGAATTAGTAGATGCTAAAAGTGATGTAATTGCACTAGATTGTACATTTAGTAAGAGATTAAATGATGAATCTATAAATGATTTTATAAAAAGTATAAAAGAAAAGTATCCCGATGTAATACTAATGGCTGATATATCAACATATGAAGAAGGAATTAATGCATATAAATGTGGAGTAGATATGGTTGGAACTACTATGAATGGATATACTCCTCAAAGTATAAAAGAAAATATAAACAACTTAGAATTAGTAAAAAAATTAACTAAAGAAATAGATATACCAGTAATAGCAGAAGGAAAGATACACTATCCATATCAAGCAAAAGAAATGTTAGACGCTGGTGCTTATGCTGTTGTCGTAGGTGGGGCTATAACTAGACCTTTAGAAATTGCACAAAGATTTATAAATGCAGCTAAAGGAGAAATTTAAAATGAACTATTTAGCACTTGATATAGGAGGAACAGCTTTAAAAATAGCAATTGTAAATGAAAATGGGAAAATCTTAATTAGTGATAAGTATCCAGTTAATTTTGATAATTATAAAACACCAATAATAGATACAGTTTTAAAAGAAACTGATAAATTTTTAGCTGATAATAAGATAGAAAGCTTTAAAGGAGTAGCAGTATCTGCTACAGGTCAAATAGATGTAAATAAAGGTGAAGTAATAGGAACAGGTGGAAATATAAAAAACTACGAAGGTTCAAAATTTAAAGAAAAAATAGAAGAAAAGTATAAAGTAAAAGCCACTGTAATAAATGATGCAAATGCAGCAGCACTAGGAGAATTATTCTTAGGAAATGGTAAAAATTCTAAAAATATAGTTATGATTACTATTGGAACTGGTGTTGGAGGTGGAATAGTAGTAAATGGTGAAATTTTAAATGGAAGGTTAGGAATAGGTGGAGAACTAGGTCACTTCTCTATAAATAATAAAGGAAAAAAATGCACTTGTGGAAACACTGGTTGCTATGAACAGTATGCATCTATGAGTGCTTTAATAAAGAGAGTAAAAGAAGAATTAGATATTAATGATATAAATGGAAAAGAAATATTTGAACAAATAAATCATAATGAAAAAATGAAAGAAATAGTAGATAGATGGATAGAAGATGTAGCTTGTGGAGTTGTATCTTTGGTGCATATTTTTAATCCTGATATAGTTTTAATTGGCGGGGCAGTAAGTGAGCAAAAAGAACTATTTATAGATAAGCTAAGAAAATTAGTTAAAGAAAGAGCTATGAAAAATTTTGCAAAAGATTTAAAAGTAGAACCTGCTAAATTAAAAAATGATGCAGGTATAATTGGTGCACTTTACTACTTATTAAAAGGGGAGAATAAAGATGAATTACAATATGGAGAGATTTAAAAATATTACAGTAGCACTTAATACACCATTTAAAGAAAATGGAGATGTTGATTTAGAAAAAACTAGAGAATTAGTTAATTATTTATATAACAAAGGAATAAAAAATCTATATGTATGTGGAAGTACTGGAGAAGGTTTCTTACTTGACAATGAAGAAAGAAAGGCAGTAGTTGAAGCAGTTTGTGAAGAAGTAAAAGATAAAATGACTATAATTGTTCATGTAGGGTGTGCTAGTACAAAACATTCATGTGAACTTGCAGCTCATGCTGAAAAATGTGGAGCTCATGCAACATCAGCAGTTCCATGTGTATATTATAGATTAGGTGAGGAAAGTGTATATACCCATTGGAATGAGATAACTAAAGCAAGCAACTTACCATTTTTTATATACAACATACCACAACTAACAGGATTTAACTTATCAGATGGATTACTTAAAAAAATGTGTGAAAATGAAAGAGTAATGGGTGTTAAATGTTCTTCAGAGCCAGCTCATGATATAGCAAGATTCAAAGCTATTGGAGGAGAAGATTTCTTAGTATTTAATGGTCCTGATGAACAATATCTAGCAGGAAGAATGATGGGTGCAGATGCTGGAATTGGTGGTACTTATGCAGGTATGCCAGAATTATATTTAAAGCTTGAAGATTTAATAAGAAAAAATGAATTTGAAAAAGCTAAAAAACTTCAAGCAACAATGGTTCAATATGTGTATAGAATGTGTAGTTTTGGTTCATTATATGGTTGTGTAAAAGCCCTAATTAAGCTAGATGGACTAGATATCGGAGTACCTAGACTTCCATTTTTACCTGTAAGCTGTGAAGATGAAAAGTTAGCAAACTTATACAATGATATTAAAAGAACTATAGAAGAAACTAAAAATTGGTAGGTGATATTTTGAATATTTTATGCTTCGGTGACTCTAATACACATAGATCGGAAGAGCGTCGTGTAGGGAAAGAGTGTCCTAGGTGTGTA
>ERZ1463036.151-NODE-151-length-15555-cov-7.948065_pt1 | contig 15555 bp, 13 predicted proteins | sample MGYA00564485_ERZ1463036 | MGnify/ENA primary metagenome ERZ1463036 (study PRJEB39244, sample SAMEA3635127) | Helicobacter pylori | study: EMG produced TPA metagenomics assembly of PRJEB11511 data set (Assembly of a 5300-year-old Helicobacter pylori... | reverse complement strand
TGTTCACTTCTTCCAAATTCTTTAATTATTTCTTGCTTTCTTGCCTTATCCATAAGTGCACCTCCGTGTAAATTATCCCCTTAGTTCCATGTAATAAGATGGCACCTCATAACATAGGACTAGGTTTCCGCTATTATTATAACAAAACAATATACTATTGTAAATAATATTTATACAATAACAACTAATTCTTTTGATCTTGCATATTTTTCATCTTCTTTAAGCTGCTCTTTTAAGCAGTCAATAGAATTAAATTTTTTTTCATTTCTTATTTTCTCTATGAAATATATAATTATTTCATTATCATATATATCCATATTAAAATTTAATATAAATGTTTCAATAGTTAATTTATTGCCATTAACCGTTGGATTACATCCAACTGATGTTATACCTTTATAAATGTTATCTTTCCATTTTACATTAGTATAATATACACCTTTTGCTGGTATAATTTTTTTATCTGAAATTTTTAAGTTAGCAGTAGGAAATCCAATTAAGGTTCCTCCAATTTTCTTTCCATGTTCTACTGTTCCAGTAAGACTATATGGCCTAGTAAGCATTTCATTTGCTTCTTCAACTGCTCCATCAATTAATGCATTTCTAATTCTAGTACTACTTATAATATCATTTTTAAATAGCAATGGACTTATAACTTCTAATTTATAATTGTACTTTGATGAAAATTCTTTTAAAAGATTTATATCTCCTAAATTTCTGTGTCCAAATCTATAATTAAATCCAACTACTATCCCTTTAATCTTATAATCACTACAAAGTTTTTTTATAAATCCTTCTGGTGATAGCTTCATAAATTCTTTATTAAATTCTTTAAGAACGACTTTATCTATCCCCTCTTTTTTTAAAATATTTAATTTTTCTTTATTGTTCATTAAATATCTTAATTTACCACTTGGATTTATTACAGTTCTTGGATGATTACTAAAGGTAAAAACCATACTCTTACAATTATCTTCTTTTGAAAGCTCTATGCACTTGTGAATTAATGACAAATGTCCTTTATGTAATCCATCAAAACTTCCAAGTGCAACATAATACTCGTCATTTTTATCTAAATTCTCTATATTAATTACCTTCATATCTTTTTAGTCTTCTCCTAAGTTATATTAATAACTTTTCAAGTTTAAATCCCTCTTCATCTTTTTTACCAAGACCAATAAATAAATCTTCTTCATCATAAACCCTATACAATATATTATTTTCAATATTTTCTTTTAATAATCTTTTATCATAAACTTTTGCTCCATTTATTAAAAGATTTTTAAACTTATTATTAATCCTTACCTTAGGGTACGAATCTAAAGCCTTTTCAATTGGAATTAGATAATCTTTAATATTTTCTTCTGTTAAATCATCTATATTTATACTATCTTCTTCTTTGAAAGTTGATGTAGCTATTCGTCTTAAATTTACCATAGTTCCATATACTTTAAGTTTTTCTCCTATGTCATAACATAAACTTCTTATATATGTTCCTTTTGAACAAGTTACTGTCATTGTTATTTCAGGTAACTTTATATTAATATCTTTTATTTCATAAATAGTAATATTTCTTCCTTCTCTTTCAATTTCAATACCTTGCCTTGCTAATTCATAAAGTCTAACTCCATTTTTTTTAATAGCAGAGTACATAGGTGGAATCTGATTATATGTTCCAACAAAAGAATTAATAACTTTTAATATATCATCTTCTTTTATATTGGAAATGTCTTTTTTGTCAACAATATCTCCTTCTAAATCATAAGTTGTTGTTTTTAAACCTAATTTAAAAGTTACTTTATATGTTTTAGGCGCCTTCATTATATAATCTATTATTTTAGTTGCTTTTCCTAAACATACCGGAAGCACTCCAACTGCTTCCGGATCTAATGTTCCTGTATGACCTACCTTTTTCTCATGAGCAATCTTTTTTACTTTTCTTACAACATCAAATGATGTCATTTTAGAATTTTTGAAAATATTTATTACTCCTTGCATAGATAAATCTCTCTTTCAATTTCTTTTAAAATATTATCTTTTATATTATGAAGCAAAACCCCTTTTTGCATTAATCCTGCTGCTTTAGGATGTCCTCCACCTCCAAAAATTTCTGCTATTTTTCTAACATCAAAGTCATATTTAGATCTAAGGCTACATTTAACGCCTTCTTCAACTTCTTTTAAAAGAATTGCAACTTCTACAGTTTTTAAACTTAAAAGATTTCCAATAATATCAGAAGTATCTTCCTTTTCACTGTTAAATTTTTTTAATATATTATTATCCAATACTGTCAAAACAACTTTACCATCAAAGTATAGTTTGGCATTTTCAAAAGCATATCCCATAAGATTTAATTTATTTATACTTCTGTTATCAAATAAATTATTATATATACTTGAATTATTTACTCCTACTCCAATTAATGTTCCAGCTATTTCATGAGTTCTTTTTGTAACATTAGAATGTCTAAAAGAACCAGTATCAGTTATTAATGATGTATAAAGACATGTTCCTATTTTTTTTAATATTTCTTCTTTAACAGAAAACTCATATCCTATTTCTTTTAATAACAAAAATACTATTTCCGCTGTAGCTGCTGCTTTAGTATCTACATAATTAATAAAACCATATTTATCATTAGATACATGATGATCTATATTAATTATCATTCCATTAAAATTGGAAAGGTCTGCTGAAATTCTTTCTAAATTTCCACAGTCTAATACTATAACTAAGTCAGTACCATCAATTGGCTCTTTTACCTCTCCATTTATCTCTTCTGAATAAGGTAAAAATGAAAAATCTTCTGAAAGTGTGTCTTTTGAAATTATATACACTTCTTTTCCAAGTTCTCTTAATCCATTTAAAAGTCCTAATGCACTCCCTATTGCATCCCCATCTGGTGATGTATGAAAGGTAATTCCAATTTTATTAGCCTCAATGATAATTTTTTTTATATCTTTAAGTGACATAATACTATTGCTCCTTAGCCTTTCTTATTAATCCATCAATTTTCATTCCATAGTCAATTGATTCATCTAATTCAAAAATTATTTGAGGAGTAACTCTTAATTTAACTCTTTTGCCTACTTCTCTTCTAATAAATCCACTAGCACTCTTTAATGCTTTTATATTATTTTCTTTTTCTTCTTCACTATTTGCAAATATACTTACAAATACTTTAGCATATCCTAAATCTCTAGTTACTTCAACTGCTGTTACAGATATCATAGCAGTTAATCTTGGATCTTTTATCTCATTTTGAATTAGATTGCTTACTACCTTTTTGACTTCTTCATTTATTCTTCCACTTCTATAATTAGCCATAAGTATCACCTCTTATCAATTAAAGTTCTTTTCTTTCTATGGCTTCCATAGTATAGGCTTCAATAATGTCTCCTTCTTTAAGGTCATTAAATTTCTCAATGCTTAATCCACATTCATATCCACTTCTTACTTCCTTAGCATCATCTTTAAATCTCTTAAGGGAAGCTAAAGTTGATTCAAATACTACAATACCATCTCTAATTATTCTAACATCAGAGTTTCTTGTAATTTTTCCTTCAAGAACATAACATCCTGCAATTGTTCCTACACTTGAAATTTTATAAGTTTCTCTAACTTCTGCTTTTCCTTCAATAACTTCTTTATATTCAGGTTCTAGCATTCCTACCATAGCTGATTTAACATCTTCTATAGCATCATAAATTATTCTATAAGTTTTAACATCAACACCTTCTTTTTCAGATGCTGAAATTGCATTTGAATCAGGTCTTACATTAAATCCAATTACTATTGCATTTGATGCACTAGCTAATGTAATGTCAGTTTCTGTTATAGCTCCAACTCCACCATGAATAACTCTAACTTTAACATCATCTGTTGAAAGTTTTTCAAGAGATTGTCTTATTGCTTCTACAGAACCTTGAACATCAGCTTTTACAATTATATCCAGTTCTTTAACAGTACCTTCTTTTATTTGGCTATATAAGTCTTCAAGAGATACTCTATGTCTAGCATTTAAATTTTCATTTTTAATTTTTTCTTTTCTAAGGTCTGCCATATTTCTTGCAGTTTTTTCATCTTTAACTTGATTAAATCTATCTCCTGCAGCTGGCACTTCTGAAAGCCCTAATATTTCAACTGGAATTGATGGTCCTGCTGATTTTATTTTCTTTCCAGTATCATCAAACATAGCTCTTATTCTTCCATATGTTGATCCAACAAGTATTGAATCTCCTACATTTAATGTACCATTTTGAACAAGTAGACTTGCAACTGGACCTCTTCCCTTATCAAGTTTTGCTTCTATTACTGTACCTTTTGCTTTTCTATTTGGATTTGCTTTTAATTCTAGCATTTCTGAAGTTAAAAGAACCATTTCAAGTAATGTACTAATTCCTTCACCTTGTTTTGCTGAAACAGGAACACATACTGTGTCTCCACCCCAGTCTTCTGCAATTAAACCATATTCTGTTAACTCTTGTTTAACTCTATCTATATTAGCATTTGGTCTATCAATTTTGTTTATTGCAACAACTATTGGAACTCCAGCAGCTTTACAGTGGTTTATAGCTTCCTTTGTTTGAGGCATTATACCATCATCAGCTGCAACAACTAATATAACAACATCTGTAATCTGAGCTCCTCTAGCTCTCATAGCTGTAAAAGCTTCATGACCTGGGGTATCTAAAAAAGTAATTTCTTCTCCATTTACATTAACAGTATAAGCACCTATATGTTGAGTTATTCCACCTGCTTCTGTTGCTGTAACTTTAGCTTTTCTTATTGCATCTAAAAGTGATGTCTTACCATGGTCAACATGACCCATTACTGTTATTATTGGAGGTCTCTTTTGAAGATTTTCTTCACTATCTTCTTCCATTTCTAATACATCTAATTCTGCTGTTTCTTCTTTTTTTACTATTAAAGCCTCATATTTTTCACATACTTTTTCTGCTGTTTCAAAATCTATTTCTTGATTTATTCCAGCCATAACACCTGTAAAAATAAGAGTTTTAATTACATCTGCTGTTGGTTTATTTAACTTTTCTGCTAATTCTTTAACTAATATTGTTTCTCCAACTTCTATTACTTTTTCAGAATCATCATCGTCTTCTTTTCTTTCCTCAGAATTCTTTTTGTATTTTTTCTTTTTCTTAGGGCCTTTATTAACTTCTTCATCAATAATTTTTTCATACTCTTCTACTACTTCATTTTCACTTATAGGTTCGCCAGTTTCATTTCCTAAAAGTTCTTTTATAAGTTCTGCATCTTCATCTTCTATTACGCTCATATGATTTTTGACTTCTATGTTAAATTCATCCATTAACAATTGAATTAATTTCTTTGAACTTATATTAAGTTCCTTTGCTAGTTCATATACTCTAATTTTTGACATACAGTCACCCCCGATTAATTTCTACATATACTTTCCTCCTCATAAAGAGATATTAGCTTTTTAGCCATATTTTCATCTTGCACAGCTAGGATTTTTATTTCATCTCTTCCTATACTAATGCCTAAATCCTCTTTAGAGAAATCTTCAATACATGGTATTTTATTTTCATTACAATGTTTTTTAAATTTATTTCTTGTTGATTCTGACACATCATTTGAAATAATAAAAAGATACATTCTTTTTTTATTTCTTAATTCATTACATTTGCTGTAACCCTCAACTAGATTTCCAGCTCTTTTAGCTAAGCCTAGAAAATTGAAAAATTTATTCATCATCCATCTCTTCCCTTAGTCTGTCATATATTTCTTCGTTTATTTGAATATCAAGATTTCTACTTAATCTCTTTGTTTTAAAAGCCTTTTCTAAGCACTCACAAGATTTGCAAACATATGCTCCTCTACCTGATTTTTTACCTGTTAAATCAACTGAAACTTCGCCATCTTTTGATCTAACAACTCTAATAAGCTCTTTTTTAGGCTTCATTTCCATACATCCAGTACACATTCTTAAAGGTATCTTTTTTGTTTTCATCAAAACACCTCTCTTATTTTTATATTTCTTCTGAATCTACTTCTTCTGATAAAGACTTTTCATCTTCTAATTCTGCTTGACTTTTGCTTTTTATATCTATTTTCCAGTTAGTAAGTTTTGCTGCTAATCTAACATTTTGGCCTTCTTTTCCTATAGCAAGTGAAAGTTGATTATCATCAACTATAACCTTAGCTGATTTTTCTTCTTCATTAACTTCAACATTTAAAACCTTTGCTGGACTTAAAGAATTTGCTATAAACTCTGCTGAATCATTGCTCCATTTTATTATATCTATTTTTTCATTTTTAAGTTCATTTACTATATTTTGAACTCTTATACCCTTAGGTCCTACACATGCACCCATAGCATCAACTGATTCATCATTTGAATATACTGCTATTTTGCTTCTTGAACCTGCTTCTCTTGAAATACTCTTTATTTCAACTATTCCATCATATATTTCTGGAACTTCAAGTTCAAATAATCTTTTTACTAATCCTGGATGAGTTCTTGAAACATGAATTTGAGCACCCTTTGAAGCATTTTTAACCTCAACTATATATAATTTTAATTTTTCATTAAAGTTATATTCTTCTCCCTTCATTTGTTCGTTAGGACCTATAACTCCTTCTATTTTTCCAAGATTAACAAATACTAATCCTTTATCTTTTCTAAGAATTGTTCCTGTTATTATGTCAAATTCTTTTTCTTTATATTCATTATACACTATATTTCTTTCTGCTTCTTTTATTCTTTGAGTTACTACTTGCTTTGCAAGTTGTGCTGCAACTCTTCCAAAGTTTCTAGGTGTAACTTCTATATCAACAACGTCATCCACTTCATATTTAGGATTTAGCTCTTTAGCTTCTTCTAAACTTATTTCAGTTACTTCATCATAAACTTCATCTACAACTACTTTTTGTGCATAAACTCCAATTTCTCCACTTTCTCTATTAATTGTAACTTTAACATTTTGAGCTGAAGTATATTGGTTTGCATAATTTTTCTTATAGGCTGCAACCATAGCATCCTCAATTGTTGTAAATATTAAATCTTCACATATTCCTTTTTCTTTAACTATCTCTTTAAGAGCACCTATAAACTCTTCGTTCATTTTATTATCCTCCCTACTTTTATAATTCACCCTCTAAATTAGCTGACTTTATTTTATCTTTTGGTATTTTTATTATCTCATCACTTTCAATTTCTAAAAAATCTCCATCACAAGATTTTAATATACCCTTTACACTCTTTCTTCCACTTACTGATCCTGTAAATTTTATAAATACTTTACTTCCTAAAAATCTTTTAAAATGTTCTTCCTTATATAAACCTCTATTTATACCAGGTGAAGAAACTTCTAAAAAGTATGAAACAGAAATTGGATCTTCTAGGTCTAGCATCTCACTAACTCTTCTTGAAACTTTTTCACAATCATTAAGTGTAATGCCTGATTCTTCATTATCTATATATATTCTTAAATAATTTTCTCCATCTTCTTTAACAAACTCTACATGATATAATCCATAACCTAATTCATCAGTTATTGGCTTAACTAGATTTTCTAATTTTTCTATTAAGGCATCCTTTTTCATATGTTAACCTCCTTCTTCGCTATTCAATTTTATAATTATATTATCTCCAATATCTAAAAATCTATTTTAATTAAAAACGCAACTAAAGTAGTTGCGCTTTAAACAGAAAGAGCGGGTAAATAACTTTCCCACTCCTTTAATCTAGCTATTAGTAATAATCATCTTTTTTTATTTTATCATATAACATATATTTTTTCAAGCATGTTTGAATAATTTACAAATCTACAAAATATTAAAATAAAGATAATTGATTTGTTTCTGGTAATCCTTCTAAACATCCATGATTATCTAACACCTCAACAGCAGTTTTTGTAATTTTTGCTCTAAGTCTTAAATCTTCCTTAGATATAAATTCTCCAAAGGCTCTAGCTTCTACAATAGATTTTGCCGCATTATCTCCAACACCTTGAAGAGCATTAATTGGTGGCCTTAAACCATTTCCTTCAATTATAAATTTTGTAGCTTCTGATTTATATAAATCTACTTTTAGAAATTTAAATCCTCTCTTGTACATTTCAAAAGCCATTTCTAAAGATGTTATCATTCCTTTTTCTTTTGTTGTAGCTGCATTTCCTAAATCATATAATTCATGAAGTTTTTCATAAACCGCACCTTCACCTTTACAAATAAGATCTGCATCAAAATCATCTGCTCTTACTGTAAAGTAAGTTGCATAATAAGCTTTAGGATAATATACCTTATAATAAGCAATTCTAACTGCCATCATTACATATGCAACAGCATGACCTTTAGGGAACATATATTTTATTCTTTTACAAGATTCAATATACCAATCAGGCACATTATATTCTCTCATTAGTTTTTCATGTTCTTCACTAAGGCCTTTACCTTTTCTTACTTTTTCCATTATTGTAAAGGCCATTTTAGGTGGAAGTCCTCTGTGCATTAAATAAACCATAATATCATCTCTTGTTGCAATACAATCTTTAAGAGTAGTATATCCTTCTTTAATAAAATATTGTGCATTATTAAGCCAAACATCAGTACCATGAGAAAGGCCTGAAATTCTAACTAAATCTGCAAAACTTTTAGGCTTTGTATCTACAAGCATTTGACGAACAAATTTTGTACCAAACTCTGGAAGACCATAACTTCCAACCTCACATTCTAATTCTTCCTTTGTAACTCCAAGAGCATCTGGCTTTGTAAATAAACTAATTACTTTCTCATCATTTAAAGGAATAGTTTTCGGGTCAAGCCCAGTTAAATCTTGAAGCATTCTAAGTACTGTAGGATCATCATGTCCTAGTATATCAAGTTTTAAAAGTCTACCACTTATTGAATGATAATCAAAATGAGTAGTAATTATATCAGTATCATTATCATCAGCTGGATGTTGTATTGGAGTAAAATTGTAAATTTCATTGTCACTTGGAACAACCATAATTCCACCTGGATGTTGTCCTGTTGTTCTTTTTATTCCAGTGCATCCAATTGTAAGTCTTTCTATTTCTGCACTAGATACCCTAATATCTCTTTCATCTAAATATTTTCTAACATATCCATATGCAGTCTTTTCAGCTACTGTACCAATTGTACCAGCCTTAAATACATAACCTTTTCCAAATAAAACCTCACAATACTTATGCACTACCCCTTGATATTCTCCTGAAAAGTTAAGATCAATATCAGGTTCTTTATCTCCTTCAAATCCTAAAAAAGTTTCAAAAGGAATATCATGACCATCTTTTTTATAATCTGCACCACATTTGGGACATTTTTTAGTAGGTAAATCAGCACCTGAACTTACAGAACCATCTAAGAAAAATTCTGAATTCTTACATTTAGGACAAACATAGTGTGGTGGAAGTCCATTAACTTCTGTTATATCTGACATTGTAGCTACAAAAGAAGATCCAACAGATCCTCTAGAACCAACTAAATATCCATCTTTAAGTGACTTTGCAACTAGTTTTTGTGCTATAAGGTACAAAACTGCATATCCATTATTTATAATAGAGTTTAATTCCTTATCCAATCTTTTTTGTATAACATCTGGCAAGTTTTCTCCATATATTGAATGTACTTTTTTTCTTACCATATTTCTAATTTCATCTTCCGCACCTTCTATTTTAGGAGGGAAAGTTTCATCAGGAATTGGCTTTATATTTTCAACTTCAGATGCAATTTTATTTGGATTTGTTATTACAACTTCTTTAGCCTCTTCTTCTCCTAAATATGAGAATTCTTTAAGCATTTCATCTGTTGTCTTAAAATATAATGGTGGTTGATCATCTGCATCTTTAAATCCTTTTCCCGCCATTATTATTCTTCTAAATGCTTCATCTTGTGGTTCCAAAAAGTGAACATCTCCTGTTGCAACAACAGGTTTATTTAATTTTTTGCCAATATTGTATATTTTTCTATTTATTTCTCTTAATTCTTCTTCATCTTCAATATTTCCTTTTTTAATTAAGAAATTGTTATTTGCAATAGGTTGTATTTCTAAATAATCATAAAACTCTGCAACCTTAGTAATTTCTTCATCACTTCTTCCATCTAATATAGCTCGATACAGCTCTCCTGCTTCACAGGCAGATCCAATTATAAGTCCTTCTCTCATTTCTTGAAGTTTACTTTTTTTAGTTCTAGCGCTTTTAAAGAAATTTTCAAGGTGCGCCTCTGAAACTAATTTATATAAATTCTTTAGACCAGCTTGTGTTTTTGCTAGTATGATTATGTGATATGTAGGTTGCCTTTTTATATCAAAGTTTGATAAAAACTCATCATTTAAACTTTTCAAATCATATATTTCTTTTTCTTCTTTTAGCTTTTCAAAACACTTTAATAATATATCACAAGTAGCTTTTGCATCATCTACAGCCCTATGATGATTTTCTAAAGATATTCCTAAATGTTTTGCTACAATGTTAAGTTTTACTTTTTTAAGTTCTGGATATAAAAATCTAGCTAAAGGAACTGTATCTAATATAGTAAAGTCAAAATCTAATCCTAATCTTCTACAATTTCCTTTAATAAATCCAGTATCAAAAGCAGCATTATGTGCAACTAAAACACTTCCTTTAGAAAACTCTAAAAACTTTGGAAGTAATGTTTCTATATCCTCACTATTCTTTACCATCTCATCTGATATTCCTGTAAGTTCAGTAATTTTATATGGAATATTTCTTTTTGGATTTACAAACTCACTAAATCTATCAATAATTTTTCCATTTTCTATTTTAACTGCACCAATTTCAATTATTTTATCATTTTTAGGAGAAAAGCCTGTAGTTTCTAAGTCAAATACTACATAAGAACTATCTAAAGTTTCTCCCTTTTCATGAAGAGCTATTGGAATACCATCGTCAACTAAATATCCTTCAACTCCATAAAGAACCTTTATTCCAAATTTCTTTGAGGCACTTTGAGCATCTGGGAAAGATTGGACTACACCATGGTCTGTAATAGCTATAGCTTCATGCCCCCACTTTGCAGCTCTCTCAATAAGTCTACTTGCAGATGTCATTCCATCCATAGTACTCATATTTGTGTGTAAGTGAAGTTCTACTCTCTTTTCTAAAGATCCATCCATTCTTTCTATTTTTTTCATTTTAACTATATCTCTACCCATTATTACTACTTCTCTAGCATAAGTATCATATATAGCTTCCCCTCTTACTTTACAGTAAAGTCCCTTTTTAACATTTTCTAATACTTCATCTTTATCCTTTTCTTTTAAGAAACATTTAACTGTTATAGAACTTGTATAATCTGTTATAAAGAATGTTAAAATTGTTTTTCCTGTTCTAGTTTCAATTATTTCAGTTTTAAATACTTCTCCAATTATTGCAACATAACCTGCAGTTTCATCAATATCACATATTTTCATTGCTTCTTGACTTATATTTCTTCCTAAAATAGTGTTTTCACCTTTAGGCTCTCTTTTATATTTTTGATATCCTTCATTTTTATTATTTTTAGAATAAGTTTCTCTCTTTTCTTTTTTCTCTTTATTTTCTTGTGAAGAGGATGAATTCATTTGAACTATCTTTCCTTGTAGTACATCTTCAACTATTTTCTTGTTTTCTTTTGCTTTATTTTCTTCATAATTATTATCTTCAAGCAAACTATCATATTTTAATTCAATTCTTACATGAACTCCAAAAATATCATGAATTCTAGCTGAAACTTTTCTCTCAATATCCTTATTTTTTAAATGTTTTACTATTGCTTCACTACCATATCTAATTATAATTACATCTTTATCTATATCTTTATGTTTAGAATATAAAACATTTTTAGATAATGGATTTTTCTTAACTATATTTAAAACAACATCAGACCAATATTTTTCTAATATATCCTTTATACTAGCCCCTTCTACATCTTTATAAACTAGTAATTCTACATTTATATTAATTCCTAGGTTTTTTACTATTAATTTTTTAAGGAATTCTTCCTCACTTTCAGTTAAACTTTCCTTACACTTTAATATAACCTTTAAAACATTGCTTTTTTTATAAAATTGAAATCTATTTAATTTTATTTCTTTATCTTCTAAATTTTCCTTTTTATTTATTTCTTTATTAAGTCTCTTAATGAACTCTTCGCTCAAAGGATTCCCTCCTTTTTTCTATTAAAAATATTAACCCTCAAAATAAATTTAATTTTGAGGGTTATTTTATAGTATGAGCCTTATAATGATTCTATTTCCTTTATAAGTTCATCAACTAAATCTTCTTCTTTTACCTTCTTTACTATTTCGCCTTTTTTAAAGATTATGCCAACGCCTTTTCCACCAGCAATACCAATATCAGCTTCCCTTGCTTCTCCTGGGCCATTAACGACACATCCCATAACAGCAACCTTTATATTCTTTTTTGAGCCTTCAAGTCTTTTTTCAACTTCATTTGCTATTTTAATTAAATTTATTTCAGTTCTTCCACAAGTAGGGCAAGACACAAACTCTATTCCTTCCTTTATATATCCTAAAGATTTAAGTATTTCTTTTGCAACTTTAATTTCTTCAATAGGATCTGATGTTAGGGATACTCTTATAGTATTTCCTATACCTTCTGCTAAAAGAGTTCCTATACCTACACTTGATTTTATTGTTCCTTTAAATGTTGTTCCAGACTCTGTAACACCTAAATGTAATGGATAATTACATTTTTCACTCATAAGTCTATAACTTTCTATCATCATAGGAACATTTGAAGATTTTATTGAAATAACTATATCATAAAACTCTAAATCTTCCAATATCTTAACATGTCTTAATGCACTTTCAACTAATCCTTTAGCTGTTGGCTTACCATCTCTTTTTAAAATATCCTTTTCTAAAGAACCTGAATTAACTCCAATTCTTATTGGTATTTTCTTTTCCTTTGCCTTTTCAACAACTGCTTTTATTCTATCTATACTTCCAATATTACCTGGATTTATTCTAAGTTTAGCTACTCCATTATCAATTGCTTTAAGAGCTAACCTATAATCAAAGTGAATATCTGCAACTATTGGCACCTTAGATTTTGCTGTAATTTCTTTAAGTGCCTCACAAGCTTCCATATCAGGTACTGCACATCTTACAATTTGACAGCCTTCCTTTACTAATTTATCTATTTGTTCTAATGTTTTTTCTACATCTCTTGTATCTGTATTAGTCATTGATTGAATAACAACTGGCTCTTCTCCACCAATTAAAATTCCTCCAACATTAACTACTCTTGTTATATTTCTATCCATTTATTTTCTCTCCTAAAATTTTATTGGGAATAATATATCCTTAACTGTTACTAAAACCATAAGTCCCATAAGCATTGCAAATCCAATAAAGTTTAAGGCACTTACTACTTTTTCTGGTACCTTTCTTCTAGTTATAAGTTCTATTAAAAGTATTACTGTCCATCCACCATCTAAAGCTGGGAATGGTAATAAATTAAATACAGCAAGGTTTATACTTATAAGTGCCGTAAAGTTTAATAAATTCCATATTCCTGTTTTTGCAACTGCACCTGATAATCTTATAATAGTTACAGGACCTCCAACATCAGTTTTTAAGTTTGCTTTACCAGTAACTATCATTTTAAGTCCATTAAATGTTTGACTTATTGCTGACGCTGTTTGATTAAAACTTTCTCTAAAACTTTGACCTATTGTTGGGTTTTTTACTATTTCAAATCCAAATCCTATTAAGTCTCTTTTTTCTTTTTTATTATATTCTGGTTTTACATCAAAGTTAAGTAACTTTCCATCTCTCTCAACCTCTAAATTTACAGACTTACCCTTTGCAAGACTTACTCCAATTGTAATATCTTCTGATGTAAAAATCTTATGACCATCTATTTTTTTAAATTCATCTCCTGGTTTTATACCAACTTTGTAAGCTGGACTTCCATCTACTACAGTTGCTACCTTTGGTAATGTAAAACCAAAATGTGCTGATAATGCAGTATAAATTACTAATGCAAGAACTATGTTCATTATAGCACCTGCTAAAATAATTGTAATCTTTCTAAGTGGAGATTTAGAAGAAAAACTTTTATCATCATTAACCTCATCTTCTTCTCCAAGCATTTTTACATATCCACCTATTGGTAATATACCTAATGAATATTTAGTTTCCTTTCCATCTATAGAAAATATTTTAGGTCCCATACCTATAGAAAATTCTTCAACCTTTACTCCATTTATTTTAGCAAGTATAAAATGACCAAATTCATGAACTATTATAAGTACGCTAAAAGCTATTACTGCATATAATATATACATTAAGTTTCCTCCTAATTATATTTCTTTCTCACATATTCTTTAACTTTCTTATCTAAAAGAATAACATTTTCTAAAGTTACTTCCTTTTTACCTTCTTCTTTAAAGTGTTCCATACATTCCTCTATTATATCTGCTATTTTAATATAAGGAATTTTTTCATTTAAAAATAAATCTACAACTTCTTCATTTGCTCCATTTAAAATTGTAGGCATAAGACCTCCATCCATTCCTGCTTTAAAGGCTAATTTTAAACATTTAAATGTATCCATATCAGGCTTTTCAAAAGTAAGTTTTGATATTTCATAAAAATCTATTCCCTTTGCAACAGAATTTTTCCTATCTGGATAATTAAGTGCATATTGAATAGGAAGTCTCATGTCAGCTGAACCAATTTGTGCAATTATACTGTTATCAGAATATTCTACCATAGAATGAATAACACTTTGAGGATGAACTAAAACTTGAATATTTTCGTAAGGACAGTTAAATAGCCAATGAGCCTCTATGACTTCAAGTCCTTTATTCATAAGTGTAGATGAATCTATTGTTATTTTTCTTCCCATACTCCAATTTGGATGATTTAATGCTTCTTCCACTTTAATATTTTCTAAATCTTCTATCTTTTTGCCTCTAAAAGGTCCACCTGAAGCTGTAAGTATTATTTTCTTTAATGTATTTAAAGAATTTCCTCTAAGACTTTGAAATATTGCACTATGTTCTGAATCAACTGGAAGTATCTCTACTCCATATTTTTTAGCTTCCTTCATAACAAGTTCTCCTGCAACTACTAAAGTTTCTTTATTTGCAAGGGCAATATCCTTCTTATGTCTTATTGCTTCAATTGTTGGTTCTAATCCTATCATACCAACAACAGATGTAACAACTGTGTCAATTTCATCTAAAGAAGCTATTTTCTTAAGACCTTCTATACCATAAAGAACTTCTATATTTAATCCTTTATATTTTACATATTCATCTATTTCATTTTTTGAAACCTCATCCATCATAGCTACGTATTTTGGTGAAAATTCATCAATTATTTCTTTTATTTTATTAACAGAAGTATTTGCAGTTACCCCTATTAAATTTATTCCTTCTGAATGTCTAATTACATCTAAAGTTTGTGTTCCAATGGAACCTGTAGCTCCTAGTATTGAAATATTTCTCATTTTATCTTCCTCCGTCTGTTTCTCAATCCTCGCAAAATATATCTCTAACCATCATACTATATAA
>ERZ1463036.150-NODE-150-length-15580-cov-8.399291_pt1 | contig 15580 bp, 28 predicted proteins | sample MGYA00564485_ERZ1463036 | MGnify/ENA primary metagenome ERZ1463036 (study PRJEB39244, sample SAMEA3635127) | Helicobacter pylori | study: EMG produced TPA metagenomics assembly of PRJEB11511 data set (Assembly of a 5300-year-old Helicobacter pylori... | reverse complement strand
CACATGTTCCATGGTTGCACAAGTCTTACGACAGCACCGGCATTGCCCGCAACTAAACTGGAGAACGACTGTTACTTCTATATGTTCTATGGCTGTAAAAAAATCAAATTATCCTCCACGGCGTCCGGAACATATACCAAATCGTACCGCATTCCAAAAAGCGGAACTGGAACAACAGCTTCGGGTGCGCTTATAGGTATGTTTGGCAATACGGGAGGCACGTTTACTGGAACCCCGGAAATCAACACCACCTACTATTTGGATGAATCCAACACCATTGTGTAAAGGAGGCCAACATGGCAGAATTTATCAAAGTTGGCGGGCAGGAGTACCCTGCCACGCTGATCTACAACTACAAAGACCGAAACTGGGATATGCGCGAGACGCAGACGCTCTACCTCACCATGTCCCACGACGCCGCGGCGGCGCTGCTGCCCTCGGGTACCTCATGGAGCATCGTGCAGCGTGAAATGGTGGACGTGCTGGACGAGCAAGGTCAGCCCACGGGCGAGACCAAAGAGGTCGTCAACGAGTACGACAATAGCGAGTACAGCCTCAGCGGTGACATCACTGACCACCGCGACGGCACCGTATCTATCAAGATGGGCAAGCCCACGGAGACGGAGAACGCCGTCGGCGCGGTGGTCGCCCTCACGGGCGAGGTCGTGACCGTGGAGCGCGCCGCAGAGCTGCGACCGATGATCGAGGCGGCGGCAACGAGCCTTCCGGACAGCGACGCAGCAAAGGCCGTTGAGCTGTTTCCCGCGTGGGCATATCCCGTCAGCTACGTTGTGGGCAACCGCGTAAGCGACGGCGGCAAGCTCTACAAGTGCCGGCAGGCGCACACTTCGCAGGAGGGCTGGAAGCCGAGCGCAACGCCTGCGCTTTGGGTCGTGATCGACGTTACCCACGCGGGCACGCAGGATGACCCCATCCCCGCAAGCCGCGGCATGGAGTACGAGTATGGCAAGTACTACCTCGACAGCGAGGACGGCAAGACGTACAAGTGCGAGCGTACCGGCGAGGCCGCGGGCGGGAAGATCGTCTTGCAGTATCTGCCGCATGAGCTGGTGGGGAATTATTTCACGGCGGGCTAAGACCGCAGAAAGGGAGCGGGATATGGATAATGCAAAGCACTACGATGACGCGTCGATCGCGCTGATTGAAAGCCGATGCAAGAGCAATACGCACCGCATCAACGAGTTACAGGAGCATCAAACGGCGCTTGACAGGCTGGCAACTTCGGTCGAAGTGCTGGCGACCAAGCAGGAGACCGTCGAGGGAGATGTCAAGGAGATCAAAGAGGACGTGAAAGCCATCACGGGCAAGGCGGGGAAACGCTGGGACGGGCTGGTTGACAAAATCCTTGCGGCGCTGGCGGGCGCGTTTATCGCGTGGCTGCTGTCAGGTGTGGCCCTATGAAGAAGCTGAGAAAGCGGGACAAGTACGTCATCGCGGCAGTGCTCAACCTCTGCTGGTACTGCATCGCGGTGCTCGTATTGACCGCGCATGACAAGGTAGTGCCGGACAGCCTGACCGTCGCGTGGTTCGCCGCTTGGACGGCGGAACTCGGCTTACTGGCGGGAATCAAAATCAAGGGAAAGGACGAATAACATGAACGAATTACTGAACAAGAGAATCGCAAACCTTCTCAGCGTGAAGAGCCTTGTGACGATTGCGCTGACGGCGACCTTCTGCGCGCTGACAGTACAGTCGAAGGTGACGCAGGAATTCAACACCGTGTACCTCATGGTCATTGCCTTCTACTTCGGCACGCAGAACGCGGCGGGCAGCGCGAAGGGAGAGTGAGCGGCGTGAATATCCGCAAATACCCGGCAAACGCCGGGAACGTCGGCGGCAAGCGCACGGCGAGCGGTATCCGCTACATCGTGATCCACTACACCGGCAATGACGGTGACACGGCGATGAACAACGCCAAGTACTACGCGGGCAGCGTGGTGAAGACCAGCGCGCACTACTTCGTTGACGCGAAGGAGGTCATCCAGAGCGTGGACGATCTGAGAGTTGCGTGGGCGGTCGGCGGGAAGAAGTACCCGTCCTGTCCGCAGACGGGCGGCGGAACGCTGCACGGGCGCTGCCTGAACACAAACAGCATCAGCATTGAAATCTGCGACGCGAAGAAGGACGGCGTTTACGCGCCGGACGCGCGTGCCGTGGAGCGGGCGCTTGCGCTGACGCGCGAGCTGATGAAAAAGTACAACATTCCGGCGAGCAACGTGATCCGCCACTTCGACGTGACGGGCAAGCTGTGCCCTGCCTACTGGTCGGGCAAGGAGAACGCGGGCAAGTGGGAAAAGGAGTTCAAGAGCAGGCTTGCGGAGCCGGACTACCGCGAAATGCTCAAGAAGCGCGCGGGACTCGAAGAGCGAACGATGGACTATCTCGCGGCCTACCAGTACGGCGGCGACCTCATCCGCAAGCTCGCAACGATGAAATAATTGTGCCCGAATCGGGCACGGAAAGGAAAACGGGCGGGAGACCTGCAACGTCTCCCCTCGCGTGAGCGCTCTGCAAGCCCCGGCGCACAGCATGGACAAGCAGCACCGAGCGATCCGCGCACAGTTATCCTCTATGGCCCCGAAGCGGGCCGTGGCGTACATTTTATCCTTCGAGCTGCCACAGGACGAGGCGGCGTGTATCATTGAGTGCGACGTGCGGCGCAAGAGCTACGCGCAAGTGTGCGAGGCACTGCACCTGTCGCCGGAGGCGGTCAACCGCTGCCGCAGGCGAGCATATCAAAAAATAGTAGACGGACAAAGAGAGCACCGAGGTTAATCGGTGCTCTCTTTTGGTGTTTATATAAGGTCTTTTGGATTCACGCCGAGAACGTCAGCAATGGCGATCAGGTTTCTGGCCGTCAGATTCGCGGCGTCGGATTCTCCCAGCTCCACGCGCTGGATCTGGCGGATATTGACGCCGGACTTTTGGGCCAGCTCGGTCTGCGTCATGTCTGCCATGCGGCGGGACCACTCCAGCTTGGTGATGGGGCGGTTGTGGCAGTCGCGTCCGCAGTTGACCAAGGAGCAGGCGGTGCAATCTCCGTCTTCTCGCTGGCAGTCGTTGTATTTTCGTCTCATATCGTAGTCACCTTTTTCTAATTCGCTCTGATCCAGCTTCATCGCCGCCACCTCCTTTAGAGGAGATCGTAGCCCACGAGGGGGAAATCACCGTATTCGTCCGGCTCCTGCCCATACACGGGACGGAGGCGGCGGCCCCCGTCGATGTCCCATTCCTCACCGTTCCAGTAGCGGTCGCCGTACTGCTGGAGCCATTCGCCGAGAGTGGCGAGATTTTCGTCGGTGGGGTTCTTAGTGGCCGCCTCGCGGAGTTCTTCATATCTGTATTCGTTCATGATGTTCTTCCCCCTGTAAGTTTTATAGATCGAGCATGGTCGCGCCGCCGTTTCGGGCGCTCTTCTCGGCCCTGCGCTCCTCCTTTTTGGTCTTAGAAGTCTTCTCCTGCAATATACACGGCAACACAAAACGGATCGACGGTGGGATCGCCGTCCTCGTTGTAGTGACCGTCGATCTCGGCGATCTGCTCATAACCTTTGGCCTTGGCCATCTCAACGGCCTCGTCCCAATCAAAGCTACCGGTGCCCCAATCGTTGTCCTCGGCATCTCTCTGAATCGCGTACCAATTTCTGTTGTTCTCCATTTTTTTATCCTCCTTGGGTTTCCCCTCTCTTTATGCTCTTATTATACGCTAATATTAGCGTAATGTCAAGAGCTTTTTGAAATATTTTTTGACCAAATATTGACCAAACGATGACCATTTGTAAGGCGCGATCCACGGTATGATTGAGGCAGAAAAGGAGGTGCGCGCATGGACCAGTTTGCAATCGCCGGATACAGCGGCGGAAACTGCATAATGTGTGTTATCGACAACGGTAATATTTTCCAGACCGACTATTTCGGCAACCGCCAGCAGCTCATTGGCAAGACTACCTCGGCCTATGCCGAGCTGGAGTCCACCACGCAGGAGTATTACGACAAGCTCGTCGAGCTGGGCGTCATCACTCCGCCCAAGACGCAGGAGGAGCTAATGGGCGAAATGCAGTCGGCTATGAGCGACATGGCTGCGGTCATCAAAAATCTGACCGATCAGGTAAAGGAGCTGAAGGAAAATGGACCTCAAGCAACTCTTAGCGACAGCGGCGAGAATGTTCCCCAGCGCCGACCTGCAAGGCGCGGCAACGAAAGCGGAACAGGCGATCAGCGGGACGGCTGACACGCTGGAGGACGTGCAGAGCACGGCGCGCAGGCTCGGCATTGATCCAGGCATTGCCGACAGCCTATATTCGCGCTACGGGCGCACAATGCAGGCGAAGGCTCTGTGTGGGCTTCTCGGGACGACCCCAGAGGCTTTACGCTCCGATGCCAACAAGATACTTGGTGGCGCACAGAACGCCTCACAGGCCCCACAGAATGGCAAAACGGGGCGCTCAACCAAATTCCCCCGGCTGAAATAGCCGTTGGAATAATTTTTGAGGAAAGGAGAATGCACCATGAACAACGATCAGAGCACCGGCATGAGCTGGCTCGCGGTACTGTTTATCATCATCGTCATCGCGGCGCTGTTTGGCGGCTTTGGCAACGGCTTTGGCTTTGGCCGCGGCAATATGCCGTATCCCGTCAATGACACCGGCTGCAACCGCGTGAGCAACTGCGAGGTCGAAAAGCAGGGGATCATCGACACGTCCCGCACGCAGTATCTCATCGAGCAGCAGAGCAACGACACGCGCATGGCGATCAACGCCAGCACCGAGGCGATCACCAGTCAGGCCAGCCGCATCTACGAGCAGCACTTGCAGGAGACCATCTTCGACCTTAAGATGGAGAACCAGAACCTCAAGAACGGTATCTTTACTAAGGAGCAGACAGACGCCCTGGCGGCGAAGATCTCCGATTGCTGCTGCGGATTTAACCGCCGTCTGGACGCGATCGAGGGCCGCATGCTGACCAAGCCCGCACTGTACGGCGTGGCTTCGACCTGCGCAGGCCAGATCATCCCCGCGTCTTGCGGCTGCAACGGCAACGTCAACCTTTAAGACCATATTCCCCGCTCGGGGAACATGGCAGGCCCCTATGGCCGGGTAACAGGCGGGGCAATCGTCCCGCCTATTTTTTATGGAAGGAGAATAAAAATGTCTTGTAAATCCGCTCTTTACGCTGCCATGCAGACGCCTACCGCCGTCGCGGTCGACGGCGTCATCCCTCTTGGCAGCCTTATCCGCCGCTACGGCTGCGACGTGTCGCTCAACGGCAATGCTGTCAACATCACCGGTGCCGGTTACTACGATGTCGACGCCTCGGTCACCGTCGCGCCCGCCGCAGTCGGCACCGTCACCGTCACGCTCTTTAAGGACGGCGTGGCCGTCCCCGGCGCGACCGCCTCGGCGACTGCCGCCGCTGCAAACGATGCGCTTGATCTCAACATCACGGCTCTCGTGCGTCAGGTTTGCTGCGCGGCAGGGGCCGCCTTGACGCTGGTGCTCACCGGTGCCGCTGCTACGGTCAATAATGTGGCGCTGCGCGTGCAGCGGATCTGAGAGGTGCGCGATGGTGCAGCTCTTGATCGGGATGCTGCTTGGCGCGATGGTGGCCACACCCACAGGACGCAGCATCGGCAATCAGATCGGCGACGCGGCGATTGCTGAGCTCAAAAAGGCAATACCGACGCCGGCCGCGGAAAGCGAGGAAGAAAATGAAGCTCATTGAAAAACTGTCGGCGATGGTCGACGAGGAAATCGAGGACGCGACGAAGTACGCAAAATGCGCGGTCAAGTACAAGGACGAGCGTCCGGCGCTGGCGAAGACGTTTTACGACCTTTCCGGCGAAGAAATGCGGCACATGACCATGCTGCATGCAGAGGTCGAGGCGGTCATCCAGAAGTACCGGCAGGAGCATGGTGAGCCGCCCGAGAAAATGAAGGCCATCTATGACTATCTGCACGAGAAACAGATCGAGAGGGCTGCCGACGTCAGACGCCTGCAGGACATGTATCGCGGTGCATAACTGTGTTCGCGACTGTGTTCATGCAACTGGTTATAACTGGTTGTAACTGGCAGTAACAAGACGTTTAGAAAATGCAAAAAAGCCTTGGTATCACTGGTTTTTCCAGTAATACCAAGGCTTTTTGCTCTGGCGCAGCAGGAGAGATTCGAACTCTATTTAATTCGTGGAATTGCAAGGAAAAAATGGATTCTGTGTTCGTTGGTGTGTTCATGCGGGGGAGTATTAAAAATTCTCCTGCATTTTCTCCTCGGCGGCTTTGATGGAGTTTTGCCGGACGTGGGTATAGATATCCATCGTCGTGGAGAGCTGGGCGTGGCCGAGAAGTGCCTGCATCGCCTTAAAGTCAACGCCGCACTCGTAAAGCGCAGTGGCGTAGCCGTGGCGGATCTGATGCGGGGTGACGGTGACTCCAGTCGCCTGTTGATACTTTTTGTACGCATCGAAAAAATGGTCGTCTGTCATGGGCTCGCCATTGGGCTCGGCGAAGAGGTAGCCTTTGGGCAGGCGCTTCGGCAGCAGCTTGTCGAGAGCGTCAAGGAGCGGCACCTCGCGCGTGCTTTTTTCGGTCTTCGGCTGCTTGATCTGCGCATGGTTGCCGACGTAGTACACGGATTTAGTGATGCTGATCCGCTTTGCCTTGCGGTCGATGTCCGCGCCGGTGAGGGCCAGCGCCTCGCCGCGGCGGCAGCCAGTATAGTAGATCAGCGCGGCAAACAGGCCGAAGGGGGTATCTTTGGCGTGGGCTTTGATAAGCTTGATCTGGTCTTCGTCCGGCGGCATGCGGTACGTCACTTTCAGGCCCTTGGGCAGGCGCAGCGCCTCGGCAGGATTATATGGCAATGCGCCTTGCACAACGGCAAAGCGCAAAATCTGCCTGATGATCTGCAACTGCGTCGCAGCCGTTTTGCGGGCACGAGTAGCCGAAAAGTCGTGGATGTAAGCGTCGATCATCTGCGCGGTGATCTCCGAGACCTGGCAGTCGCCGAACTCGCCCTTTGCCCGCTTGAGGGCGGGGCGGTAATTTTTGGTCGAGTTGTGCTCGAGCGTCGGCTCGATCTCGTCCCACCATTTATCTGCGAGGGCGGCGAAGGTGGTCAACTCTATGGCCTCCTGCTTGGCCTCGGCCTCGGCGGCGGCGCGGTCAAACGCCTTGACTTTTTCCCAAACCTCGCGGTCGGTCTTGCCGCGGAACGCCTTGCGCTTACCGTTGATACGGATGATCGTCTCATGCAAGCCGTCCGGCCGGACGTAGTATTTCGGATACTTGGCCATATCAGCCGCCCGCGCACTTTTGGCACGGCGTCAGACCGGCGTTTTGAGCATCGGAGAGCGTGACCTCATAATAGTCGCCGCCGTTGCAATGCGAGTCGTAGTGATAACGCTTGCCAGTCTTGGTGCGGTAAACCTTGCGCTCGTTCTGCGTGGTAGGCTGGGAGGCCTGCGCAGTCGTCTCCGTTTTGGTAGACGACTGGGGCGCAGAGGCAGGGGCTTCGGTTGGTGTGGACGGCGTGGTCGTTTCAGTCTTGGCCTCGGTCGACGTGGACGGTGCGGGTGTGTCCGTCTTAGTGGTCGTTGTGGTCTTGGTGGAGGTCGATGGCTTGACTGTCTGCTCCTGACGGGTCGAGGGCATGGCGTCCTTATCCTTGGACGAGTCATCGCCGCCACCGGCGACGGCACCGATGAGCACAAGCAGTGCGACCGCGCCGCCAACGATCGCGGGAGCTTTCTTCTTTCCGGTGCGGGGCATTTGCACCGCCTCCTCTACCTGATCTTTGCTGTAATCTTTGACGTTGCTGATGCCGGTACCGGGCAGCGTCGCAGTCGTGCGCATGCCGCCGTTGGCCTTTTTGGTGACGCGGTAGAATTTATTGCCGACGCTATAACCAACGCCGGATTTTGACAAATTGACGCGCAGCGGGCCAAATTTGAGGCTTTTGCGGTATCGCATTCCCATTGTGGTGTTTCCTCTCCTCCGGTGTCCGATTCGGACACCGTTTTTTATTTACCAGCCGTTTCGACCAAAAAAGGCCGGACGGCGCTGGTACAATGATGGTGCAGGTGCGAGCCTGCCGCCCTCTCTGGTGTTGCAGAGGCGGAGAGGGCGATTTTTTTAACGGAGGGATCTATCATGCATGAGCCAAATGACCGCGGCAAGTCCGCAGATCTCCAGCGCATCCAAGACAAGCTCCGTCAGCTGACGCCCGAGAACCGGGCGCGGTTTACTGATTTTCTTGCTGAGTTATCAAAAAGTCCAGATATTCTTCCGCCTGCTTGCGCCGTTCCGGCGCAAGAGCGCTGATCTTTTGCAGCAGCTCATCGTCTTCGGACGGCGGGCTGCTCGTTGCTTTTTCGCCCAGCAGGTCGGAGACAGTGCAGCCGAGGTACTGCGCGAGAAGCTGCACCTTTGCGACAGACGGGATCGCTCCGTGATTCGCCAGCTTGCTCAGCAAATCTTTTCCGGCGCCGCTCTCTGCACACGCGACGGTCGGCTTGACCCCATTGATAGCGCAGTACCTTTTGACGTTCTGCACAAAAATATCAGTATTCATTGGGGTCACCTACTTATTAGTAATTGGGCTGTTGCACAAAATTAGAAAAAAAGCGATTAAATGATTGACAATAGCAAAAAAGCGATTTATCATAAATTTACAGTTTAGGAATTGAATACGGAGCGGCCGGTGCGCGGCAAATGATTGGGTACTTTTGCTGTTTCTCTCCCTGGGCTATCACTTAGATGGTCTCCTCCACTGCCTGAAGGGCGTTCGACTCGTCCTCGCTCCCCCGTTCTTTTTTTTAACTGGGTATCAATTTACAATTTAGAGAGTATCACGACACGGCGAAAAAATCAAGAGGAAGAAAGGAGCCAATATTTTGCTGAAGCTGAATGTCAAGGCGATGCGCGAGCGCAAGGGCGTCTCCCAGAGCTACCTTGCCAAGCATCTGTGCGTAACGGTGCAGACCGTGAGCGCCTGGGAACGCGGCGTGAACGCGCCGTCGTCCGAGACGCTGCCGCAGATCGCGCAGCTGCTCGGGTGCACGATCAACGATCTTTATCGAGACGAAAGGAGCGAGTAAACATGCCGCGAGAGCGAGAGGATTTTCGCGACCAGCTGCAAGCGCTGCGCGAGCGCTACGAAGGGCAGGAGGTGCTGACGATGGAACAAAGCGAAAAGCTATTATGCGTCGACCGCATGGCGCTGCTCAACGACAAGACTTTCCCCGTCAAGAAGGTCGGAAGACGGTACATCATTCCCATTGTGCCGCTGGCACGGTGGATGTCCACCTGGTAAAACGATAGCACAGAAAGGAGAAAAAATCCATGTATCCCGAATACCCGAATTTATACCAGAGGGCGCGAAAGGCGACACGCCTGACGCAGGAAGAGGCCGCCGAACGGATCGGCGTTTCGCCCGAGAGCATGAAACAATATGAGAGCGGGCGGCGCGTGCCACCGGACGGCGTGGTCGCGAAGATGGTTGAGGTCTATGATCTGCCGTGGCTCGCCTTGGAGCATAGCCGCGCGACGGACCAGCTGGGCGTGCTGCCAGAGGTGGAGACGAAGCCGCTGCCGCAGGCGTCGATCACGCTGACCAACCGGCTGAGAGATGCAGCGGACTGCATCAACGGACTGCTGCGCATCGCCGAGGACGGCGTGATTGACGAGAGCGAACGATCGGAATTCGACGTCATCGTGCAAGAGCTGCGCGAGACCATCGCCGCGGCCTATCAAGTCATCTACGCTGACGGCGCAAAAAAAGAACGCCCCGACGGTGGCACGTCGAAGCGTTCATGTTCTCAGAGGTTCGAGTCTGAAAACGATTGCAAAAATAGTATAGCATACTCACGCGGAAATGCAAGCCCCGTTTTGGCAAAGGGGGCGTATGCACGATGACCGGGTGGACGCTTTTCTTCGCATTCGTTGGCGTGAGTGTGACGGTGACAAAGTTTGTGGACTTCATAGAATACATCGGAGGAGATGCACATGGCAGAAGAAAAAGACACGCGGCCATGCGATGACATGAGCGAGAGCCGGATCAAGTCCGGCCGGAAGCAGCGCTTTACCGTGCTCTACAAATCGGCCATTGAGGACAAGCGCCTGCCACTCGACGCGCGCGGGCTGCTGGCCATCATGGTCGGCCTGCCGGACGGCTGGCAGTATTCCGTCAAGGGCCTCGCGGCCTATGTAGGCGTGAGCAAGGACACCATCCGCAGGCTGCTCGAAAAGCTGGAAAAAGTGGGGTATTTAACTCGCGAGCAGACACACGACGAGAACGGCCACTTTGCCGGTAATGTCTACGTTTTGCAGGACGAAGCGCCACCGTTGTCGGAAAACACCGACAACGGTAAAACCCGACAACGGGGAAAACCGTCATCGGGTTTTCCGACCCAAATAAATACTAAAAGAACCAAAGACAGACAGAATCAAACCCCTATAGCCCCCGCGGAGGTCGAAAAGCTCGTTGAGGAATACTGCGGCGAGGACGAGGAGCTGCGCGAGGCGATTATGGGGCTGCTGGAAAACCGAGCGAAGCTGAACCGGCAGAAGACCGTGAAGACCGAGCGCGCCATGAACGGCATTCTGCGGAAGCTGGATGAACTGTCGGGCGGCAGGCGCGAGCTGAAGCTCGCACTGCTGGAAAAGGCGATCAGCATGAATTGGCTGACCGTCTACGAGCTCAAGCCGGACGAAATGCCTGCGGTCAGGACGGAGGGCAGCGCGGCGCTGCCGCTCGGCTGGGGGGTGTGAGCATGGCGAACACGACGAAGGTGCAACCGGGGCTGGAAGCCGAGACCACAGTCATCGGCGCACTGCTCATCTCCCCCGAGATCGTCAAGGACGTGCTGTTCGCCGTCCGCGAGCAGGACTTCCGCATCGAGATCAACCGGCAGATCTTCCGCGCGGCACGGGATCTGTACCTGCGGGCAAAACCGGTGACAGCCGTGACCATCCGCGACAAGGTCGGCAAGGAGTCGAGCGAGTATCTCGCGCAGCTGCTTGAGATCACGACGACCAGCGCCAACTGGCGCGAGTATGCCTCCATCATGGCCGAGCAGGCCAGCATGTGGCGCATGCAGGAGCTTGCGATGCAGGTGGCCGCAGCCGGCACGGCGCAGGAGTGCCGCGAGCTGGCGGCGAAGCTCCAGCAGGAGCAGAACGGCGGGCGGCAGATCACGGCCTACACGATGGAGGACATGATACAGGACTTCGCGGCGCGGCAGACGGCCAAAGATCCGGTGCGGTACGTCCGCTATGGTCTCGCCGAGGTGGACGCCGGTACATACACGCAGCCGGGCGACGTGGTCATCATTGGCGGGTACCCCAGCGACGGCAAGACGGCGCTGGCACTGCAAATGGCGATGCGGATGGCGCGCGAGTGGCGCGTGGGCTTTTTCTCGCTGGAGACCGACCGCCGGAAGGTAACTGACCGCGTGGTCGCCGCGCTGAACGATATCAGCTTTACGGCTATCAAACGGCGCGAGCTGACGGAAAAAGACTGGGAGCGGTTCGCGGCCAAGAGCGCCGCAGCATCCGCACTCAAGTTTACGCTAATCGAGGCGGCCGGATGGAGCGTCAGCGACATCACGAGCGCTGCCGAGGCCTATGACTTTGACGTGGTCGTCATCGACTACGTGCAGCTGATTCGGCCAAGCTCGACGCGCATTATACGCAGTGAGCAGGTGGCGGAGATCTCCCGCGAGCTGCACGCCTTCGCCCAGAGCCGGAAAAAGCTCGTGATCGAGCTGGCGCAGCTGACGCGCGAAGATCGCGTTGCGGTACCCAAGAAGGGCAAGCCGCAGCAAAACGAGCCGCGCATGAGCGACCTGAAGGAGTCCGGCCAGCTGGAGCAGGACGCGGACATGATCTTCATGATCTACCGTCCTGTCGAGGGCGGGGATTATAACCCTACAACGTCCCGATTTCTGCGGATCGTCAAGAACAAAGAGGGCCTGCTGCTGCGGACGCTGCTGTGGTTCGACGGCGACAAGCAGACCTTTACGCCGATGACGATGACGTCGGCGCGCGAGGTCGAAGAAGACAAGAAACTCGTTGAGCGGAATGCTCGCAATGAGCGCATGAGCGGCGCAAAGCGCCGGTAGAGAAAGGAGAGACATCATGCCGTATATTGAACAGCCGATCACCTGGACGCCCTGCGCGTACTGCAATCTGGACGGCAAAGAGAACCCCAAGAGCACGCGAGCGCGGAAGAAGGTGCGCGGCAGGATCGTGTGGATCAACGAGCTGCACCACTTTTTCCTGGTGGAGGCGCAGGTCTTCGGGTACACGATGCGCGAGTGCTTTAAATTTTGAGGGCGGCGCATGAGAAAGAAAGTCAACAGCAAGTGCTACATGTGCGAGCGCCGTCATCCGGCGTGTCAGGACAAATGCCCTGATTATCTCGCGTGGAAAGCAAACCTTGACGCGACGAATGCGAAAATCAAGGACGAGAAAAAGAAATTTGAGGATATGGGCAGCTACCAGTACGAGACTGCAAAGCGGCTGCGCAAATCGAAATAACAGGAGGACGAAATGAAAACGATTGCGATCATGAACTACAAGGGCGGCGTCGGCAAGACTGTCACGACGATCAACTTCGCGGCCGAGCTCGCGGCTGCGGGCAAGCGCGTCATCGTGATGGATGCGGACGGCCAGTGCAATCTGAGCGATATTTTCCGCGCGGACACGCTTCACGGCGGCACGACCTACGAGGTGCTGACCGGCGAGACCGGCTGCTGTTGGGATGAGATTATCCAGAAGACGCCCGTCGATGGCGTGGTTATCGTGCCGGCCAGCGCGGAGTTGCCGAAAGCGGACATTGCCGCCCTGACCGGCGAGCGGTTGGCGAAAAACGGCATCCGCGATTTTTGCCTTGCGGTGGCCGAGGACGAGGGCGCGGACTATATCCTCATCGACTGCCCGACCGCCTACAACGCGGCTACGGTGGCTGCGCTGGGCGCTGCGGACGAGATCATTATCCCTGTCGAGCTGGAGGGATTTTCCCTCCACGGCGCGGGCGAGATCCGCAGCCAGGTTGCCAACATGCGCACGGTCAATCCGCGGCTGCGCATCGCGGGTGCGCTGATCACCAAACGGCGCAGCACGCGTATGCAGGAGGCTGCGGAGGATGCGCTTCGTGTAAGCGGTATCCCGGCATTCCAGACGTACATCCCGCTGCGGGCTTCCGTTCCGGCAAGCATGTCCAACCTCAACGCGAGCAAGACACTGAGAGGGTACGCACCCAAGGACGCCGCGACAAAGGCGTATCACGATTTCACGCGGGAGTATCTGAGCAAGGGAGGCGCAGTCAATGGCTAAGGGCAAGTTTGACATGAGCGAGTTTCTCACGCCGGTTGAGGGTGTACCCGAATCGGACACGACGCGGGAGATCGCGGTTGATGACATCCTTGACAACCCTCGGAATTTTTACCCCCGACCCAACAATGCGGCGCTTGCCGAGCTGATGGAGTCCATCCGCGCGAACGGACTGCTTGAGCCGCCGACCGTCGTCGCCGCAGGCGAAGGCAAATACCGCCTGATCTCCGGCCACAGCCGCATGGCGGCGGTGCGTCTTCTGGCGAGCAGCAGGGACGAGGGCGAAGCCAAGCAATTCGCCGCCGTGCTTTGCCGCGTGCTGCCGGACATGACGCCGGAACAGGAGGAGTGCGCGGTGATCGAGGCGAACCGGCAGCGTTTGAAGTCACCGGCGCTGCTGGCGCAGGAGGCGGAACGGTTGACGGCAATGTATATTCGCCGCCGCGAGGCAGGAGAAGAGCTGCCGGGACGCATTCGAGACCGCGTAGCCGAGGCGATGCAGGTCAACAAGACCAAGCTCGCCAACCTCAGTGCAATCAAAAACGGGCTGAAAGTACCGGGAATCGTTGCACGGTGGGAAAAGCAGGAGTTGCCGGAAGCAGCCGCGCTTGAGATCGCCCGCATGGATATCGACACACAGTATCGGCTTTTGGACTGGATGATTGACAACAGAAAAGCGTGGACGATCAAGAGTGTGCAGGAGTTTGTGAGTGCCCGCGCGAAAAAAGAACAGACTGCGGAGGACGAGAAGTATATAGAGTTGCTCTCTCATGCCCGCGAGACATTCGAGAAAGAATTGCGGGGGTGCAAGGACCGACAGGAAGGGATACTCAAGCTTAAAAGCAAATTCCGTTGGGCCGGTCACAGCAGTAATGCGTTTGACTGGCAGGGCGAGGCTAAGGGCCTGGTCCTACACGGAGAAGACCAGAAGCGAATCCTGCGCCCGTGGGCGACTGTGTGGGACATGCTTGCAGCGATGAGAATGCAAGACGGGCCTGCGTCGGATGGTAAATCGCTGGACATTCTGCATAAAAAGTCCGAGCCAAAAGGGGAGCGAAACGAAGAACTGCTTGCGCTTGCATGGCATGAGTCGGACATTGAACCTCCAAACGGCGCACATATTGTTCTCATCGATGAAAGCGGAATCGTTGACGATGACGAATACATCGACGGCAGGCTGAAAAGCGGCTATACCGAATGGGCAGAGGTAGTTCTTTGGACGCTGCATCCGGATGACCCAGCGCAGGACAAGGCGGTGAGCTCGCCGGAATGGTTGCCGCTGGATGCAGAGCACTGGCCGGAGGAGGGCGCGCTGGTCGTGCTGAGCTATCCGACAGGGCTGGGCGGCAGTGCCTATCTGACGGCGCGGTGCGGCGGTGGCGTGAGCGACCAATACCCGTTTGTTTCGACCGATGCAGGGATCTCCGCACAGGAGGTTGTGGATTGCAAATGTGACAGCTGGCTGCTGATCAGCGAGAGACAGAGAGGAAAGAAATGAAGCGATCCGGGTATTTGCAGCAGAGAGACGCGAGAACACAGATGCTGCTGGACGTGATGCAGCGGACAATGAAGCAGTACATGCTGGACACGCTGCTGATCACGATGCACGAGGACTTCGGCTGGGGCTATGACCGCCTCAGCCGCCTCGCGGAAAAGTGGGGCGAGACATATGACGTCTATTTCCCGGCGATGCAGAGCACCGACGAGTCAGACGTCTACCAGGAGAGGCTTGACCGGGCGACGCTCAGCTATATCGGGGACAACCAGTTTTATTCGTTCACGGAGCGCTACCCGGAAATTAAGCAATTAGGCTATGGGCCGAGGAGGACGAAATGAGAACAGAAAATATTTTGGCTGCGCTGCGGCGCTTAAAAGTGGAAACGGGCTCGCTGGCCTGCATGGGCTGCGGGCGCGAACACGACTGCGGCATCCACGGTTGTCGAATCGTGCAGGAGGCTGCGGATCTGATCGAGAAGCTGACTGACCGCTGCGCGCGCTACGCCGAGGAGATCGCGGTGCTACAGGAGCGGGAGAAGTGGGTGCCGGTGACGGAGAGGCTGCCGGATGGGCCGGAGGTGGAATGATGGAACGCCTGACATTTGATGGGAATTTCTGCGACATCGCCCAATGTGATGTCATTCCAGGCGGCAGTTATTGCGAAAGCGGCAGCTGTACCCAGCGGAAGGTGTGGGAGCGGCTGAAAGCCTACGAGGACACGGGGCTGACGCC
>ERZ1463036.149-NODE-149-length-15614-cov-93.858217_pt1 | contig 15614 bp, 14 predicted proteins | sample MGYA00564485_ERZ1463036 | MGnify/ENA primary metagenome ERZ1463036 (study PRJEB39244, sample SAMEA3635127) | Helicobacter pylori | study: EMG produced TPA metagenomics assembly of PRJEB11511 data set (Assembly of a 5300-year-old Helicobacter pylori... | reverse complement strand
TCTCATCATATTTTATTTTTACTGGATTTTCAATTTCATCACCTAAAACTCCTAACCCTGAACCTAATATAAGCCCTATTTCTGGAGATTTGTCTATCTTAGATAGTATATAGTTTTTGCTCTCTTGTATTTTATTATATAAACTGTTCATGCTAATCCCCTTTATACACTAAGTTATTTAATAATTTCATTTTTAAAACTCGTACCATTTTTAGGACCATCCACATTTAATATATCTGCTACAGTTGAACCTATATCTGCAAAACTATTTCTAGTTCCTAAATTATATCCATTAACTACATTTTTACCATAAACTAGTATAGGTATATATTCTCTTGTATGGTCGGTACCTTTGTATGTTGGGTCATTACCATGGTCTGAGTTTATGATTAATATATCATCATCTTTCATATTTTCTAAAATCTCAGGTATTCTAGCATCAAATTCTTCTAATGCATTTTTATACCCCTCTACATCTCTTCTATGTCCATATTTAGAATCAAAATCTACTAAGTTAGTAAATATAAGACCTTTATTATCTTTTTTCATATAATTTATAGTTTGGTCTACTCCATCCATGTTATCCTTGGTATGTATAGCCTCAGTGATTCCTTGCTTATTGAATATATCTTCTATTTTTCCAACTCCTATAACATCTAAGTTAGAATTTTTTATATTATCTAATACAGTATCTTCAAATGGGCTTAAAGAATAATCTCTTCTATTTGAAGTTCTTTCAAATGCTCCTGGAGTTCCTATAAATGGTCTAGCTATTATTCTAGCTACAGCATTTTCACCCATCATTATTTCTCTAGCAATTTCACACATTTTATACAATTCATCTAAAGGTATTATTTCCTCATGCGCTGCAATTTGGAATACACTATCTGCAGAAGTATAAACTATAACTTCTCCAGTTTTCATTTGTTGTTCACCTAATTCATCTAATATAGCTGTTCCAGATGCAGGTTTATTACCTATTACTTTTCTATTTGTTTTTCTTTCAAATTCTTCTATGATTTCTCTTGGGAATCCATTTTCGTAAGTTTTAAAAGGTGTTTCAACTAAAACTCCAGTCATTTCCCAGTGCCCTGTTGTTGTATCTTTACCTTTAGACACTTCCTTAGCTCGTCCAAATGAGCCTTTAGGATTACTTATACTTTCTAAACTTTCAACACCTTCTATATTACTTAATCCTAAATTTATCATATTAGGTATTTTTATATCCTTATATGTTTTAACTATGTTTCCTAAAGTATTTACATTTACATCTCCAAATTTTTCAGAATCAGGAAGAGCTCCTATTCCAACACTATCAATTACCATCCATATAACTCTGCTCATAAAATTGCCTCCTATAATGTATTATTTTCTAGGATGTTTTTCTTTTAATTCCTGTCTTACATTTTTATCTATACAATTTAAATAATATTGTAAACTAGATAAATTAGAATTACCTAATATTTTACTGACTACAGCTATATTTGCACCTTCATTAATCAAATGTATAGCAAATGAATTTCTTAATATAGTTGGATTTATGCTTTTATTTATATTAGCTCTTTTTGCATGTTTTTTTATAAGTTTCCAAAGACCTTGTCTTGTAAACCTAGTTCCATTAGAACTTATAAATAAAGCCTTTTCCTCATGGTTAAATTTTAAAATCTCATTTCTTGATTCATTTAGATATTTATTAAGATATTTGCTTGTAATTCGTGATAAAGGTATCACCCTCGGGTTTTTGCATGATTTACAGCAAATATAGTCAAACTCTATGTTTACATCATCTAAGTCTAATTGTATTAATTCAGTTACTTTCATGCCTGTTCCATATAATACTTCAAATATAGCTTTATCTCTTATATCTTTTGTATTATCTAGATTTTGAAAGTTAAGTAATGACTCAATTTCTTCTTTTGTTAAAATATTTATTTCCTTTTTTTCTATTTTGGGTTTTTTTATATTTTTAGATACATTAATTTTGATATACCTATTTAAAAATAAATATTCATAAAATGACTTTATAGATGATATACTTCTAGATACAGTGGATGTAGATAAATCTAACTTTTCTAATTCTATTATATAGCTTATTATATCATTTTCTGTCGAATCAAATAAGTCAATATTTTTATTTTTTATATATGTTAAGTACTTTTTTATATCTATAAAATAAGAGTTAATAGTATTATCACTCAAATTTCTTATAGATTTTATATATTCTATATATTCGTTTAATAGTTGCATTTTTTAATCCTTTACTTTTAAAATATTTGTAAAGTTACTATAGACAAAGCATTTAAAATAGTTTGTACAAATATTGTTCCCATTATTATCAAAGTTGAATTTATTAAATATCTTTTCATTAAGTATACACAATTTGATTTGTTTTTCTTTTTAATTTCATATATTGCTTCAAATAAATATTTAAAAGATATCAATGATAAAATCAACATTCCCGGTAATACTACAACAAATTTAATAAGTGTTATTAGTACTATTTTAAATGAATTTAATTTCATGGCTATTATAAAACTATTTATAGTATATCCTATAGATAGCCCTTTTATTGCAAAAACTATAATAGCAATTGGAGATAGTATAACAGTCATTGTTCCTATTGCCATAATTGATAAAAAACTTAAATCCATTTTAAGGTTTGATATTAATATTTCTTTTAAATTCACATCTGAATTATAGTAATTTGCAGTATATGATACTTTCTCACTTATGACCTCACTATACTGAGGAAAAAATTTATTTAATAGCGATCCTATAATTACAAATACCATAAATAAACTAGATATAAATATTATTTCCTTATTAATTTTTTCTAACATATTTCTTTTGTTTAATCTTCTCAAAAATTACAACCCCCTCTTTTGTACTTACATAATTTTTATGCAAGATAAGAGGAGGTTATTCCAATTTATAAAAGTTCTTTTGTAAGTAAAAGCCCTATAGATGTCTTAGCATCTTCTATATCATTTTTATTAATCATTTCATAAACTTCTTCTAAATCTACTTCTTGAACATCTAAAAATTCATCGTCTTCTAAGCTAGCTTCTCCTGATTCTAAATCTGTAGCTAAATAAATATATATTTTTTGATTTGAAAAGCCAGCCGAAGTATAAAACTTATGTATTAGCTTTATATTATTAGCAGTATATCCTGTTTCTTCTTTCAATTCTCTTATTGCACAATCTCTTGGATTTTCACCTTGTTCTAATTTTCCTGCAGGTATTTCCCATATTGCTTTTTCTATAGCTTTTCTATATTGTTTAACTAATACAACTTTATTTTCATTAGTTATAGCCACTATACCTACCGCTCCTGGATGTTCAATTATTTCTCTTTTTTGATATCCTTTTCTAGGAACTTCTACTGTATCCACTTTTAAACTTATAACTTTTCCAGTATATATCCTATCACTACTTACTGTCTGTTCCTCTATTATCATAACAAACCTCCATTAAGTAATATGCTGCATTGCTTGCTGCATCAAAAAATTCACTATCTTGTTCATAATTTCTGCCCATGCTTTTAACTTTTAATCCATAGTAACTTAAGTCATCAAAAGTATTACCTGGTTTGATATATACTATATTATGTTTTTCCTGTAAATTATTTTTTTCTATTTGTTTATTTACATATTCAAGTTTATCTTTATCTTCAATACCTATTGGTATATTAACATTTACATTTACAATTTCACTTAATACAGTAATACTATGGTGACTAATTCCTACATGTCTATCCCTTTTATCAGCAAAGCTAATTCTAGGTATAGCAATTGGATTTCCACCTAATTTTTTAACTGCATCTAATATAGGCCCTTGTTCTATTCCTGTAAATCCATATTTAGTTCCTGTGCCTGCTATTCCAGGTCCCATACTTACAAATACAGCATCAGCATTTAAAACTTCTTTAGCTGTTATTAAAGCTGAGTAAATATTTATGCACTCATAATCTCCACCAAATGCATTGCCTATTGTTATAGTATTGTTTATTAATTTCTTGTTTTTTAAGTTTTGTACATTTTTACTTAAGTATATAGGTAAAGAAGCTCCATCTGTCATTATATAGACAAGCTTTTTATTCGGATTATGTCTTTTATATGAAGCTGTAAATGGAGTCAGCATACTATGTAGTGTTCCTACTACTACAGGAAGGTTCTCTAAGCTTTTAAATTCATTTATTTTATCATGTAATTTACTATCTTGTTCTTCAACTGAATCTACTTTTACTTGCATAGGTGTATATCTTAACTTCATTATATGTCCACCAGGAGTCATATTAGACTCTAGTTTATTTAAGTTTAATATAACAAAGTGATATCCACCTGTTCCAAGACTTAATTCAACTGCAGTAGTATTTAATACTACTTCATTTCCTATATCTACACTTCCTGTCATTTTTGGATAATTGTATGCTTTTGCTATATCTCCATTAATATTTACAGTTATTTCTTCTAAATTTTCTGATTTACTTATTATAGATTCTACCAACCCAATCTTTTTACTTATCATAAAATTACCTTCCTAGTTTATCAATAAAGTTTAAAACTTTATTGTTTTCTATTATTTTAGTTAAAGAATACTTTTCAGTTAGTATATGTATAAATATTAAAAATACTAACCATGATATTCTTATAGGCATATCATATCCCATTGATATAAGTATACCTATAGATATTCCTAAAACATTTGATCCAGTATCACCCATCATAGCTCTAGCTTTTAAATCGTCTATAAAGTATACACATACACTTGGTAATAATATAAGTAGTAATGCTTTAGGATATCCTACCAATGTTAAAAATAAAATTATAGCTATAACCAAATATACCTTTATAGCTCTTCCTGGTCTTAAATCTAATAAATTCATTAAATTTGTAGATAAAGCTATTATTAATGTATTTATAATTATATCAGTTAAATCTTTAGAAATCGCAATAGATATAATAAGTCCTACAAATCCTCCAAATAATGCTTTAAATCCACCAGTTGTTAGATTTCCTTTTAATAAACTTTTAAAATGACCTTTTAATCCACTTACATCTCTATTTCCAACAATATCATCTAATATACCAGCTAAGCACATCGCCATTAATCCAAACATATACATAAACATATAAGCTATGTTTTCATAATTCCTAGTGAAATATGCTAATATAATACCATTTATAACTATCGTAGGTAAAAATACTAACCCCATACTTACTGGTATCATGTCTTTTTTGTAATTAGGTCTTATTACGTTACTTGAAATTAACATATTTTTAAAAAATGGTATAACGATATATGTTACTAATATACCTGCTAGTAGCATTATTATATATAATATAGATGTATTCAATAACACTACCTCCATTCTTTCTTTTTCTTATTAACTATTTTTTTTATGTGATAAAATTGCTTACCTCTATGTATAAATCCTTTTAAGTCTCTTCCAGTTTCACTATGAGTCATATTAACTAGAACTTCTTTTATAGAATATCCATGTTTTAATATATCTATAGTCATGCCTACTTCAACCCCATATCCATAAGGTATTTCTTTAAATTTTTCTAAAACTTCTCTTTTAAATATCCTCTGACCTGATATTGTAGCATCTAATTCAACACCTGTCATTTCTAAAACGGATTCTTTAGCCAATCTTTTTACAAAGCCCATTCCTCCTTTTTTCTTAGCAGGTGGGAATTTAGCTATAGTTACATCCACTTCATTATTTATAACAGGTTTTATAAGTTTTATAGTTTCACTAGATGAACTACCTAAATCTCCATCTAAAAAACCTATTATATTTGCATTTTTCATGGCTATATCAAGTCCATAGTTTAATGCGTATCCTTTACCTCTATTTTTATCTAATTTAAAAACTTTTACTTTATCATTGTTTACTGATTTAGCCATCTTTTCTGTGTTATCACTAGATCCATCATCTACAACTATTATTTCATTTATTTCGTCTATATTTACTATTCCCAAAAGTGTATCTTTTATTTTTTGCTCTTCATTGTATGCTGGTACTATTATACTAACATAAGGATTCATAATTAAATCTCCTTTATTTTTACTTAAATGGTATTATAGAGTCTGCACTTTCTCCTCTACCAAAATTGCCTTGTTCTGTAGAGTCTTTAAGTGTATAAACTAAAGATAATTTTCCTAATCCTTCTTCTGAATTATTTATAGTAGGTATTTTTGATTTTTTATACATATCTATATATGAAAATCCTACATCACTTTTTTGAGTAGCTACTATGTACTTATCTTCTGATTTTAATTTACTTATTAAGTTTTTATCAATATCTTCAAACTTTTTAGAATCTTCATTGTTATTTCCTGAAGCTATGACTACTTGTGAATAATCTACATAATTATCAGCTATAGAATTAACTTTTATCATATCTAATTTTTCAAGTTGTTGTATCTTCTCAATCGCGTTTGATTCTTTTAAAGAGTCAATTAAATAATTTATTACATCTTTACTAGATTTTAATTCTAAATTTTGAGAACTAGAAAGTTCTTTTATTTTATCATTATTAGTTATACCATCTTTTAATATTATATTAAATGATACTTGTCCACTTGCATCTGTTATTGTATTAGCTACATCTTGAGTATAATCATAATTTTCTGTAGTTGAAATTATTCCTATATGTTTATCTTGAAGTTCATCTTTTATTAATTTGGCATAATTATCATTTACATATTCAACTAACTTATTATATTCATTTTTATTTTTTGATAATTTCTTTTCTAAATCCTTGTTTGTTGTTTTTATTTCCTCAAATTTGTTATCTAAATCACCTATTATCGAGGCTTGTTGCTTGCTAAGTGCTTGGTCATAATTTAAGTTAAAACCTACTAACATTCCTATGCCTAATGCAATAAATATAGCACCTATCGTAACTATGTAATACTTCATATTTATATGCATGTTAATCCTCCTCAACTAATTACATCTGTAATAATAATTTAATTTTTAATTCCATCAAATGCATAAACTGCTGAACACTTGGTAAAATCGAAGCAAGTATTATTACTGGGAATAATGCTGTAGCTATTAACGCCCATATATACTTTAATTTTAATTTGCTTCTATATAATAAATTTACACCTTTTGCATCTATAAGTTTAGAACCTATCTTAAGTCTAACTAAAAATGTACTAGCCATACCAGGTCTTCCTTTTTCCAAGAAATCTATCATATTAGAATGAGTACCTACAGCTACTATTAGTTCAGCTTTATATTCATAAGCTGTAAGCATAGCTATATCTTCACTAGTTCCTGGCGCAGGGAAAACTATAGCATCTAATCCTAAGTCTTGAACTCTTTTAAGCCCCGGAGCTCTACCATCCGTATATGCATGTACAACTATTTCTTTTGTCTTTTTTAAAGCCTCATCACTTACACTATCCATATCTCCTACTATTACATCTGGAGTATATCCAAATTCTAAAAGAGCATCAGCCCCACCATCTACACCGACTAATATAGGCTTCATTTCTTCTATGTAAGATATTATTGTGCTTAAATCTTGCTTATAATCCTGGCCTCTTACAACGATTAATACATGTTTATTCTTATAGTTTGTGTTTACCTTTGGTATTTCAACTTCACCAAGTATAAATCCTTTTTCTTTTTTAGCATAATCTATAGTATTATCTATAAACCTATCTAATTCTACAGATAAATTTTCATATGCTAATTTTGTCTTGTTATCAACTTCATTTTTATCTAATACTTCCCCTTGGCCTAATAATTCACTATCTCTATAGATTTTACCATCTATAACCTCTATTACTTGACCTTCTTGTAGATTGTTGAATAACTCTTCTCCTACATTATCTACAATAAGTATATTTTTATCTACAAGTATACCAGGTCCTTTATTTGGATATCTTCCACTTATAGACTGGGCTGCATTTATAACAAGTTTTATCTTTCCTTCTACTAATGAATTAGCAGCAACTTCATCTATGTCTTTATGATTTATAACTGCTATTTCTCCGCCAGTAAGTCGCTTTGCAAGCCTTTTAGTTTTTCTGTCTACCTTAATAGGGGCTTCGACTCTCATACTTAAAACCTCCACTTTTCGTTTTTGAAATCACATTACATTATAGCATTATTTTATAACAATTTAAATAATTAAAATTGGTCAATAAACTTATACGTCCCTAATAATACTAATTAAATCCATTTTATTGTTAATTTCTGGATTTTCTATAACATTTTTTAATAAGTAGTCAAGTTTTTGTCCTATGTCTTTTCCAGCATAACCTAAAGCTCTTAAATCACTTCCATCTATAGCCAGTTTATCTAGAGAATAACACTCTTTATTTCGTTCTATGTCATTTATAATTTCATAAATCTCGTCATAATTTTCATTAATAAATTCTTTTTTAAGAATTTTTTTAACATATAATAAGTAACTTAAATTTTCCTTACCAATCTTATTTAAATATAATTTTATGCATACTTTATCAGCTATTATTTTGTTATCTAAATTATCTAATATAATACTACATTGTTTTTTAATTTTATTTGAATATCTAAATATATTGAGTATATTTTTGCTTTCTTCAATATATCCTGTTATATATGTAAACATAGATAATCTTATAATTAAATCTTTTTTTGATTTTTTTATATATTTTAATTCATTTTTATTTATTTTCACACTATTAAAATTTAAAACATCAAACATTCCTGCTTGATAAAGTATATATAAATTTTCAGGACTATCACTAAGCAGTATTTTATTAAATTCATTTTGTATCCTTTCAATACTTACATTTTTTATCAACTTTATATTTTTATAAACACTTTTTAATGTGTCTTTTTCTATATCAAATCCTAATTTGCAACTAAATCTAACAGCTCTTATTATTCTTAATCCATCTTCATTAAATCTCTCATCAGCTTTACCAACTGTTTTTATTGTTTTTTTATAAATATCACTTATTCCATTAAAAGTATCGATTATGCCTATTCTATGATTATACGCTATAGCGTTTATTGTAAAATCTCTTCTTTGTAAATCTTTATTTATGTCATTTGTAAATTCTATAAAATCTGGCCTTCTATTATCTTTATATTCTCCATCTATCCTATAAGTTGTAATTTCATATTCAATGCCATTTTTTATTAAAGTAACAGTTCCATGTTTAATTCCAGTTTCAATTATTTTTTCATTTTTAAATATATTCATAATTTCATTTGGCTTTGCACTAGTAGTTATATCATAATCATTTGGTTTTAATCCTATTATACAATCTCTTACACATCCTCCAACAATAAACGCCTCATACCCATCGTCATATATTTTATTAATTATGTATTCTACATCTTTTGGTATTTGTAATTTCATATTTTCACCTCTACTAGATTAACTATTATATATTTAGATAAAAAAATAAAGCCTTCATTTTATTGAAGACTTTATTTTATCTATTACTTAACCATACTGCGTTCTAATCTTAATTTATCAGCTATCATAGCTATAAACTCTGAATTAGTTGGCTTTCCTTTAGTATTATGCACTGTATATCCAAATAATTGATTTATAGTATCAACCTTACCTCTGCTCCAAGCAACTTCTATAGCATGTCTTATAGCTCTTTCAACTCTACTTGGAGTAGTATTAAACTTTTTAGCAATACTTGGGTATAATTCTTTTGTAACAGCTCCTAATAACTCTACATTATCTATAACCATCTTTATAGCTTCTCTTAAATATAAGTAACCCTTTATATGTGCGGGAACCCCTATTTCATGTATTATATTAGTAATTTCAGTTTCTATATTACCTACATTTTTTACAAAATCAGTCTTAGTCATTTTTATATCCATATTCCCCCTAGATTTAGACTCTACAACTGTATTTTTATTTGAAACTAAACCTCTTATTCTATTTATAAATATTACAAAATCAAAAGGTTTAACTATATAATAATCTGCTCCTAAGTTAATTGCACTCTGAGTTATTTTATCTTGACCTACTGCAGATAAAACTATTATCTTAGGCATTTTATCTAAGTTCATAGAATTTAACTTTTCTATTACCCCTAATCCATCAAGATGCGGCATTATAACATCTAAAACTAATACATCTGGTTGTGTTCTAGAAACTAAATCTAATGCTTCAATCCCATCTTTTGCAATCCCTAATATGTCTATATCATCTTCATTAGATAAATACTCTTTTAATACTTGACAAAAGTCCCTATTATCATCAGCTAAAACTATCTTTATTTTTTCGTTCATTATTTTTCCCCCCATAGAATTTATAATTTATTAAAAATATTATCTTTATTTTTCACTAATTAACTTATTCGACATTTAATATTTATAATCCTTCTACTTATTTTATTTTTATACATATAATTATATTATCATCTTATCTATAAAAATTCCATATCCTATTTTAGAGTTATCTAGAAAAACATGTGTTAGTGCACCGATTATTTTATTATTTTGTATTATAGGTGCTCCACTCATACCCTGGATTATTCCTCCAGTATAATCTATTAGTTTATCATCTACTACCTCAACTATCATATCCTTACCATATTTTCTGTCTTTATTATTTATTTTTTTTATTACTACCTTATATTCTTCTATTATTCCATCTTTATTTTGAAATAATATACTAGCTGGACCAGCTCTTACATCCTTTTTATCACTTACTTCTAATATTTTATGTTTTCCACCATTATCATATGTCGTTAATTTTCCATTTATACCAAAATCATCATTATTATTAAAATTACCTATAGATTTATCAACATTAAAATTAGCCTTTATTTGCCCAACACATCCATCATCTCCCTTTATAATTTCTATATCTTTAGCATTATATATGTTTCCGTTTTTAACCTTTATCAACTCATTAGTATCTATATCTTTTATCGCATGTCCTATAGCTGAAAACGTATTATCTTCAGGATTGTAAAATGTCATAGTACCTATTCCAGAAATTTTATCTCTAATCCATAATCCTAATTTATATTCATTTCCATCTTTTTTTAACTTAACCTCTTTTTGTATGTAATCGCCATCTCTATCTACTAAAACATCTACGAAATCTTTATTACAGTGATTTATAATTTTTTTTACATCCTTGCTGCTGTACACCCGTTTTCCTTCTATACTAACAATGTTGTCACCTGATTTTATTCCATCTATATAATCTTCCTCATTTTCCAAAACCAATATTCCATCTGTGTTAGCTCTTATACCTACAATATTACCTAATGGAATTAAATGCTTAACTTCTTTTTTTTCACTACTATTTACTCTTGCTATCCCTAATATAAACATAGATATAGTTATAATCGATAATAAATAAAATTTTTTCATTTTCTATTCCATGTCCCTTCTAATATATTCATATACATATAGTTCCAGTTTTTCTATTTTTTTATCCATCACAATATAAAATAAAAAAGGTACCTAATTAGGTACCTTTTTAGCAAGCTCTATTATTTCACTAGCATGTTCCATTGTTTTTTCAGTTATATTACTTCCTGCTATAAGTCTAGCTATTTCATTTTTTCGTTCTTCATCATTTAATCTACTTATTACAGTAAATGTTCTATCTGTAGAGGTCTTTTTCTCTATACAATAATGAGTGTCTGCATTAGCAGCAATTTGAGGAAGATGAGTTATACAAAGTATTTGCTTTTTCTTAGCTATAACCGATAATTTTTCTCCTACAATTTGTGCTGCTATTCCACTTATACCTGTATCTATTTCATCAAATACCAAAGTGTCTATCTCATCTATATCAGCTAGTATAGTTTTAAAAGCTAACATAAATCTTGACATTTCTCCTCCAGAAGCTACTTTGTATATAGGCTTAATGTCTTCTCCTAAGTTAAAAGAAATCATAAACTCTATATCATCTTGACCTTTTAAATTAAAATTACTTTTATTAAAAGCAACTTCAAATACTATATTTTTCATATTTAAACTTTTAAGTTCATATAGTAATTTTTCTTGGAGGTCCTTAGCTACATCTTTTCTTTTTTCAGTTAGTTTGTCTGCCTTAGATTTTAATACTACTTCTATATCCTGAAGTTTTGATTTTAATTTTTCAACCTTTTCATCTCTATTAAGTATTTCATCTAATCTAGTAGAAATTTTATTTTTGTACATTAAAATTTCATCTATAGTATCTCCATACTTTCTTCTCAATGTGTTTATTTCATCTACTCTTTGTTCTATTTGATCTAATTCATATGGAGAAAAATCTATACTGTCTTTATAACTTCTAATATCTCTAGATATATCTTGAAGTTCATACATTATTCTTTCTATTGTTTCATTATATTCATTTAATCTATCATCATACTTAGCTATAGAACTTAAATCTCCTAGCGATTTAGATATAAGATCTACAGAATTTATACTTCCATCGTATAAATTTGAGTATGCATTATTTAAGTTTGTATATATTTTTTCACTATTTCTGTATACTTCTCTTTGTTTTAATAAATCTTCATATTCATTACTACTTAAGTTAGCTGATTCAATTTCATTTATTTGAAATTTAATCAAATCTATCTCTCTTTGAATTTGCATATCATCTTTATTTTCTGTTAATAAATTTAAAGCTTTTTTAATCTCATTATATTCATTAAATATGCTTTCATATTCATTTTTAGATTCAAATAAATTTTCTTCTCCAAATAAATCTAAAAAATCTATATGTGTATCTTTATCGAATAAAACTTGATTTTGATGTTGTCCATGTATATCTATTAAGTATGTAGATATCTCTCTTAAAAAAGATACTTTTACACTTCTTCCATTTATTCTAGATACACTCTTTCCATCATCAAATATTTCTCTACTTATTATTATTTGATTATCTTCTTCTATATCTATTCCATTTTCTAATAACTTTTCTTTTAACTTATTGTTATTTATATCAAATACTGCTTCTACTAATCCTTTTTCTGTTCCTTTTCTTAAAAAAGATCTATCGTATTTTCCACCTAAACATAGGCCCAGGGCACCTATAATTATAGATTTTCCTGAACCTGTTTCTCCTGTTAGTATGTTTAAATTTTTATCTATGTGTAACCTTAATTCATCTACTAAGGCACAATTTTTCATATATAATTCAAGGATCAATCTAAATCCCCCTCTTTTATTACATTAGATTATGAGAATTGTCTACAACCTTATCTATAGTCATCTTAAATTCTTCTTTATTGTATTCATATCCTTCATTGGAATTTTTTAAATGTATTAGATATTCAATATTACCTTCTGGACCTTTTATAGGTGAGTAATCTAATCCTAATATTTCAAATCCTGATTCTACTGCAAAATTAGATATTTTTTCTATAACTTCTATATGCGTAGACTTTTCTCTAACTACACCTTTTTTACCTACTTTTTCTCTTCCTGCTTCAAATTGAGGCTTTATTAAAGCTACAATTTGTCCATTAGGCTCTAATAGTTCCTTTGCTTTTGGTAAAACTAATTTTAAAGATATAAAAGATACATCTATAGATGCAAATTGCCCAAATTCTTTAGTATCTCCTATAGTTACGTGTCTTATATTAGTTCTTTCCATGCAGACAACTCTTTCATCTTGTCTAAGTTTCCACGCTAGTTGCCCATATCCAACATCTATTGAAAATACTTTTTTCGCTCCGTTTTTAAGCATACAATCAGTAAATCCTCCTGTTGATGCCCCTATATCTAAGCATACTTTATTTTCTAAAGTTATATCAAAGTTTTTCATAGCTTTTTCTAGCTTTAATCCACCTCTACTAACATAAGGTATAGGATTACCCTTAACTTCTATACTGCATTCTTCCTTAAATTCAGATCCTGCCTTATCACATCTTTGATTATCTACAAAAACTAATCCAGCCATAATAGCTTTTTTAGCTCTTTCTCTACTTTCGAAAAATCCTTGCTCTACAAGTAATATGTCTATTCTTTTTTTCATATAAGTTACCTTTCTATTCTTAACAAACTCTCAACTTTTTCAGCAATACACTCAGATGAGATTTTACATTGTTTATATAAAGTATTAACATCTCCATGATGAATAAACTCATCATCTATACCCATATTAACAATATTATTGTCAAATTTATTATCTATTAAAAATTTATTTATTCTACTTCCAAATCCACCTGTAATAACATTATCTTCTACTGTTACAACATACTTATGATTTTTTAATAATTCATTTATTAAATTTTCATCTATTGGTTTTAAAAATCTTGCATTTACAAGTGTTGGATTTATATTTTTTTCATTTAATATATCTATAGCATCTATAGCTTGTTTGACCATATTTCCTATAGCTAATATAAGTACATCCTTCCCTTGATTTAATATCTCATATTCGCCAAGTTTTATAGGTTTATAACTTCCTCTATCAACAAAGTAGCTATTTCCTCTTGGATATCTAATTGCCATAGGTCCTTTTATATCTAAAGATAAATCCATCATTAATTCAAGTTCTTTAGTATCTTTAGGAGCCATAACCACCATGTTAGGAATACTATTTAAATAACTTAAATCAAATATTCCATGATGAGTTTCTCCATCATTACCTACAAGTCCTGCTCTATCTATAAGTAATTTAACATTTTTTTTAGTTATAGCCATATCATGAATTATTTGGTCATAAGCCCTTTGTAAAAATGACGAATATACAGCAAAATATGGTTTCATTCCAGCTTTAGCTAAACCACAACTAAAAGTTACAGCATGCTGTTCTGCTATACCAACATCATAATATCTATTAGGATATACTTCACTAAATTTATTAAGTCCTGTTCCTGATGGCATTGCAGCAGTTATAGCTACTACTTTATCATCTTTAGTTGCTAAATCAATTAGTTTATCACCTACAACAGCTGATATACTTTTTGTTGTTGATGGTTTTAGTCCTGTTTTTATATCAAACTTAGAAACCCCATGATATTTATGTGGTTTATCCTCTGCAAACTTATAACCTTTACCTTTTTTAGTTATAACATGTAGTAATATAGGCCCATTTTGATTTTTAGCTTTTTCTAAAGCTTTTATTATTTCATCTATATTATGCCCATCAATTGGTCCTAAATAATTTATTCCCAAGGAATCAAAAAAAGCACATTCTTGTAAAGAGAATTTACCTTTTATACTATCTTTTACTTTGTTTGCTGTTTTAGATATTATGTTCCCTCCAGGTGTCACATTTAATATTTTTTCTACCTCATCTTTAACTTTATTTACAGTAGAATTTTTAATTATAGAGGATAAATGTTTAGACATCCCTCCAACATTTTCATCTATAGACATTTCATTATCATTAAGAATAATTATCATATTAGTCTTTATATATCCTAAGTGATTAAGAGCTTCTAAAGCCATACCTCCTGTTATTGATCCATCTCCAATTATAGATACAACAGAGAAATCTTCACCTTTTATATCCCTAGCACAAGCAATCCCAGTTCCCACAGAAATTGATGTACTACTGTGTCCTGTATCAAATGTATCATGTTCACTTTCACTTTCTTTTGGAAATCCGCTTAACCCATTAAATTGTCTTAATGTATTAAATTGATCTTTTCTTCCAGTTAGTA
>ERZ1463036.148-NODE-148-length-15730-cov-29.186156_pt1 | contig 15730 bp, 9 predicted proteins | sample MGYA00564485_ERZ1463036 | MGnify/ENA primary metagenome ERZ1463036 (study PRJEB39244, sample SAMEA3635127) | Helicobacter pylori | study: EMG produced TPA metagenomics assembly of PRJEB11511 data set (Assembly of a 5300-year-old Helicobacter pylori... | reverse complement strand
TATTTTTTATTTTTCTATCCAAATTTGAAATTCTCTCCATTTCAAATTTCAATTTGTAGACTTGATTAACAAACTCAGCAAATTGATTTTGAAGCTCTATTGGAGGTAAAATAACCTCTAACATCTGAATTTGTTGCTTCGTTATAGCTTCTCTTGTGGCACCCCCACTTGTTGCTATATCCCATAATAGCCTTTGATAACTTTCATTTGTAAATTGATATTCCATAAAAGATGGATTTATTTTTTCATTATCACAACGAAGTATAGCTACATGTTGATTTACTCTTGCTGGAATAATATCCTTTGGTACCTTACAACATCTAGCTACAGAAGCTCCAGTAATATTTAAAAGAATATCATCTTCTTTAACAATTACATTCTTTAACTTTTCTGCTTGCTTGTCATCAATAAAAGCTAAGTCTTTCACTAAAAAAGTATTATTATGAACATTCATACTTCTTATTAATGATATTCCTTGTTCTTTATAACTTGAATTTCCACCTTTAGGCGTTGCTCCTGAACCTATTTTACTTGTAATATCATTACAAACTACCTTATCCCATTTCATATCATTATTAACTGGGTTTCCAAACATCTCTATAAATTTCGATTTACCATATTATTGAATAGAAGTAAATATAAATTAACAAATAAACTTTCTATGTGAAATTTTAATATTATTTTGATTTACCATAGCATATTTAAGGGTTGTATCTATTTTTTGATGCCCTAATAACTGTTGTACCTGCTCTATTGGCATTCCCTTATCAATAGCTCTTGTTGCAAGGGTTCTTCTAAACTTATGTGGATGTACTTTAGTTATATTAAGTTTTCTTCCAAGCTCCCTCATTCTAATCTCTACCCCACTTATTTTCAATCTTTTATGTGGTTTTATTAAAGAAACAAATAATGCATTGTTGTTATCCCTCCTACTTTTAAGATAATTTTCCAGATGTATTTTTGTTCTTGCATCAAAATAAACTTTCCTCTGTTTGTCCCCTTTTCCAGTAACAATACACTCTCTTTCATTAAAATTAACATCATCAATATTTAATTTGACTAATTCCCCAACCCTAATTCCTGTTGAATTTAATAAATCTATCATAGCAAGATCCCTAATTTCCTTACAACTATCCCTCATTATTTCCAAATGCTCATCTGTATAAGTTTCCTTAATCACCTTTCCAGTTCTTATTTTATGAATTCTTCTAACTGGACTTTTTAAAATATAATTCTCATCCTCAAGCCAAGAGAAAAAGCTTGATAAAATCCTTCTAATATTATCAATAGTAACCTTGCTACAACTGCTGTTTTCATAATATTTTGAAAGATATTCTCTTAAATCCTCCATAGTTATATGCTTTATCTCCTTAGCTAAAATATTTATCATATTTTCTATAGTAGACTTATAATATTTTAAAGATTTTTCAGAACATCCCTCTACTCTTTTAGAAGAAATAAACATATCACAGTAATTCTCATTCTTATGATTTGGCTCTACTTCACTGCTCTCATATACTATTGATACCCCTTGAAATCTTTCAATCAAAACCTTATGAAGCTCTTCCATTTGCATATTATCTAAAATACTAATCATCCTTTGTTCAATATCAATAATAAATTCTTGCATATAATCTAACCCCTCTTCATTTAACGTTCCTTGTATTATTCTTGACACTTTTTCCCATTTAAAAATAAAAAACTCAGATAAATATCTAAAATTTAATATTTATCTGAGCATATTAACTAATTACTATTACTCTTCCACACTTTTAATAATTGAAATAATATAAGTTGTATTGTTATTTAATTTTGTCATTCTTTCTCTTATACCTTTTTCTTTTTTAATATATAAATCATACAAATCATAAACTTCTTTAAATTGTTTATAAGTTATTGTCCTAGGGATATTTATACTACAACTTTCTTCATTACCCAAACTCCTGCTTATTATCAAAGAATCATTCACAACTTTAGCAAAAAAGTATTTCCTCTTTCTATTTGTTATAGTAAAAGTTTTTATTTCTTTTCCCTCTTCTCCAATATTACTCTTAACTTTATTCCATATCTCCATAAAATCATCACCTTTAACTATAATAAAGATTATTTACTTAAATAATTCACCCTTAAAAGCCTTTTGCATTAGAGAATTAAAGTTGTCTTCCAACTCTTTTAAACTCTTCTCCATTTCAAATTTCAATTTATCTACTTGCTTAACAAACTCAGCAAATTGATTTTGAAGCTCTATTGGTGGAACTGGAATTTTTAACTCCATTAATCTTTGCTTTGAAATATTAGACATAGATTTTGCTGACCCATTTGATAATGCTTTTATTTTTTCTCTAAATAAATCATGATTAATTAATTTCCATAAAAAAATCTTATTAATGTTTTCATTAGTATTGAGCCTAAATATCAAATCTGGCATCATCAAACTAGGTTCCGTTTCGTATACATATGCACTCATTCCAACTAATTCAGGAGTATTTTTTCTTGTAAACAACAAGTCACTTTTTTTAACTTCTACCTTTTCAACAAATGAAAATTCATCTATTAATGCTTTATTTTCAAATTGATTATATACTCCATATGTTACAGCACTTAATTTTAAAATAGCTGGATATTCACCTTTTCTTTTATAATTTTCACAAATGAAACTCTTTCCATTTTCAATATTAATTAAGCAATTTGAAAGTTTATCTAATATCCATCCCTTTGAATTTGTAGAAGGATTACCAAACATCTCTATAAATTTCGATTTAACTAATAAATCTAATTCTTCTATTTGTTTTTTTCTCTTATCTATCAATTCTTGTGCTTTATCTAAAATTCTAACTATTTTTAATTGCAAATTTTTTTCTGGATATCTAACTATAACTTTAGCTAAAGAATTCCTCGTTATTTGTGGCTGTGCTGAACCTGATATAGTATCTAACAGCCCTCTACTTTTCAAAAAATAATATAAATATTTTAACTCTATATTTTCATCTAAATTATCTAATGCCATAGCATTACCATTTATATATGAATATGGTCTAGATATATTTAAACTTCCACAAGTAGCACCCCTACATGTTATCATTAATGTCGCTTCTTCATGTGTATATTTATCATAAAATCCAATCTGTCCATTAGCACCATAAACTGGATAACCATCTTCTAATAAATCTTTAGTAGCTATCGTTTTCCACTGTTTAGGTGTACAAATATCTATTAATCTCTTCTCCATTTTTATACCTCAAGCATTCCTTCTAATTCTTCTAAACCTTTAGTTATTTCTTTCTCAAGCTCCTTAATTCTTCCTAAAATAACACTTGGAGCATCATAAACTACTTCTTCATATTCTATTTCTTTATATTTATTGATTGAAAGGTCATATCCATTCTCTCTTATTTCTTCTACTGGTACAAAGAAGCTTTGTTCTGTTCTTTTTCTATCTTCTTCATTTTCTAAGTTTGAGAATCTTTCTATTATATCATTTATGTCATTTTCTTCTACTGGATTTCTTTTATCATCTAGTGAGAATCCATCTGCTTTCATATCATAGAACCAAACTTTATCTGTTCCACCTGAGCCTGTTTTTGTGAATATCATAATTGCTGTACTTACCCCTGCATATGGCTTAAACACTCCACTTGGCATTGATATTATTGCTTCTAATTTATGATTTTCTACTATTTCTTTTCTTATATCCTTGTGTCCTTTAGTGCTTCCAAATAAAACTCCATCTGGAACTATTGAGGCACATCTTCCCCCTGTTTTTAATATTCTAAGGAATAATGCTAGGAATAATAATTCTGTTTTCTTAGTTTTTGTTACTTTTAAAAGGTCTGCACTTACTGCTTCATAGTCTAAGCTTCCCTTAAATGGTGGGTTTGCTAATACTAAAGTAAACTTTTCTTTATCTGTATTAACCTCTGATAGGGAATCCTTGTATTCTATATTAGGATTATCAACTCCATGAAGCATCATATTCATAGCTCCAATTCTTAGCATAGTTCTATCCATATCAAAACCATAGAACATAGTATTATTAAAATGCTCCTTTAATCCTTGAACATAAAATAAATCATTGTGATTATCTCTTAAATATTGTTGAGAAGATACTAAGAAACCTGCTGAACCTGCTGCTGGGTCAACTATTATGTCCTCTGGTGTTGGTTTCATTAACTTTACTATCATATCAATAATGTGTCTTGGTGTTCTAAACTGTCCATTTGTACCAGCTGAAGATAACTTTGATAGTAAATATTCATATAAATCCCCTTTAGTGTCATTCTCCTTATTAAACTCTATTCCATTTATTCCATCAACTATTTTTGAAAGCATAAGTGGAGTTGGTATTTTGAATATAGCATCTCCCATATATTTTGCATATGCTGATTCCTTATTTCCATGTAAGTTCTTAATAAAAGGAAAAACCTTATTTTGAACTATATCATACATCTTTTGAGCATCTCCCTCATTAGAGAATTTGCTCCATCTTAAATCCTGTTTGTCCTCTGGAAATGTTCTATCAAAATCAACTCCTAAAAGAGTTGCCTCCGCTTCCTTTGTTGTCTCCACATCATCCAATCCTTTAATAAATAAAAGATATGTAAACTGCTCTATAACTTCTAATGGATTTGTAAGTCCCCCAGTCCAAAATGTTTCCCAAATCTTATCTACCTTACTTCTTAACTCACCTGTAATCATAAATGCCTTTTTCCTCCAATATTTAATGATTAATACTTTTTGTAAAATATATTTTCTTATTAAATTAATATTATCATTACTATTTTTAATAAAATCTATTTATAGTATAAAGTAAATTTATTGTCATCAACAAGTATAAAGTTAAATTCTATTCTTTAACATTTTATATCTATAATTTAAAAAATCTTCTTGCACAAAACTTACACAAGAAGATTTTATTGTAACTAATTATATTATTTTAAAATTTATATATACTATATAGAAAATGAAAATTTGCAATTAGGATAATTGCTACATGAAATAAACTCTCCAAATTGTCCCCATTTCTTAACTAGCTTACCTTTACAATAAGGACATTTAATATTTTTTTCTCTATCTTCAAAAAATGTTTCACTTTTAAATCCTGCTGAACTCATTATTTCATCATATATTCTAAATGCACTTACATTGCCCTCTAAATAAGCATATTTAAAAATAGTTGTAATATTTGAATAATCATCAGAAGATGCATACATTGACATATATCTTATTAAATAGTTTATTGAATATTTATTATCTTTAAGGGCTTCTTTTACTTTTACTGAATAAGGTATTTTACCGTCACAATACCTTATTACTTCTCTATTTAATCTCTTTAAATAATCAGAAAGTTCTTTTTGAATTTCTTTATTTCTCTTAACTTCAGATTCTTTCCTTCTTCTCTCTTCATTTTTCTTTTTAAGCTCTTGAAATTTCTCTCTATTTTTTCTTTGAAGCTCTCTTAACTCTTTTTCTTCACATTCTTTTTTATGCTTTGAAATAAACTTATTCTCTTCTAATCCATATCTTTCAAAAAAATCACAAGAAATAGAACCATTCTCATTTATTTTGACTTCATCTAGACTATAGGAATAAGAAAATATGTCATCATATTTATCATTCATATTCCCTTTATGTATGTACTCCATATTTTTCATTAATATCAGCTTCACCTTTTTAATATCTAAAAAAACTGCTAACTTATCCCTTTCATTAAGCATTATTTGTTTAAAAAATGAAAGTTCTATCTGTTTACTTTTCTTTTTTAAAGATTCTTCATCATCTTGAAGTATCCATAAAACCTTAATTCCAAGTTTTTCATACTCTTTTTGTCTTTCCTGCCATTGAATAATGTCTAAACCCAATCTTTGACACTCTATAGCAAGATTCTCCCCATTTTTAAACTCTATGAAAATATCTGTTCTTCTCCTATTATTAAATCTATGGTTAATCCTTAAATTAGCCTCTGGATAAAATTCTTTAAAGTAATTATATAGAATCATCTTTCCTCTTTTATGATCCTCAGACTCTTTTAAATCTTCATTGTAATAATTACACTTAATCATACTTGTTTTATGAGCAAAATGCGGTATCTTCTTTCTTGGGTCTTTAACCTTTAAAACAACATCAAGTCCACACTCTGGACACTTTAATTCACCATTTCCCCCAGCAATTTTCCACAACTTTTCTAACTCATAATTTAATGCATAGTTATTGTTAGTTACATCATATGCACATATATTCTTTCCTTTATAATTACATACTTCCACTAATACACTCTCCTTAAGTAAAATTTATATCTTAAAATATCTCATATAAAAATCTTTCTAATTTAATCATAAAAAGAACAATCTATTATCAACTTTCCCTTGAGGAATAAACTCTATTGCTTTACAAATCTTATCTGCATATCCTGTAGTTATTGGAAGTCTTAAGCTCTTTGTTGCTCCAACATGTATTTGAGTTAAAGCATATATCTGACTTAATGCAGTTAACATATCTATATCCCCATAAGATTTTTCTATCTTTAATGGTTTTGGTGATCCTAAATTTTCTTTAATATCAGTAGTAACCATATATGCCTTATTTCCTCTTAATATATAACTTCCCTTTTCTGGGTTTGTTATATTGCCCTCATTAATAGATGCAATTTTTAATGGTGTACTTTTTTTAACTTCTATTATATTAAACTTTATATTCTTTTTTCCAAAATAATTTTCATACCACTCTAGATCTTCTCTTGAAAAGCCATCCCTATGTATAACAATATTTTTAGGATAAGCTCCATTTTCCTCTTCATACGAAATTAATACCTTATCAAAAATCTCTTGAAGTATTTCAGTATTAATCTTTTCACCATTTTGAGGCATATTAGGTTTATAGTAATTTATAAGCTTGCCATATTTATCAAAAACAACAGAACAGGCTGGATAGTGTATTCCCTTTTCCCTAGTTCCAACATCTAAGCCAACAAAGCAATCTACTTCCCCCTTCATATCCTTAACAACCCATGGTATTCCTCCTATTTTCCCTAAAATACCTAAGGCTATATTATGTAAATAATATAATGCTTTATTATCTCTACTATTTGCGAAAATTTCTGCTGTTTTTACAGATATCATTTGAGATGGTAAATTTAATTCAGCCCATATCTTCTTAAAAGGATTATATGAATTTTCCCTCTCTTCATCACTCATATTAGGTACAATAGCTATTACAAAATCTACATTATTATAATTATTTAACTTTAATGCAGCCTTTTTATATTCAGTAATATCTCCTAGTTCATATCCTTCAAAGATACATTCTTTAGGATTAAATTCTACATTTATTAAATGCTCTGCTATGTATTTATTACTTTCACCATGATATTTTCCCTCTTTAGAAAAATCATATATAGCTCTTATTGCTTTTCTACTTACTCCATCAAACTCTTTAGGATATAAAACTCCAAAACTAACTTTCCCCTCTGGTAACTTATAAAATCCATTAGAAAAGATTTGCATCTTATTTTTTATAATCCCTTTTGCTCCCATAAGTGCTGGTTCATCTATTTTCCCACTGCTATAACCTAATAATTTAACATCTTCATAATATTCATTTTTAAAACTTAAGTTATTAAGTTCTTCAATAACTCCAATATCATTCACAAATGACTTTAAGGTCTCATATCTATAATTCATATTCATTTTTATTAATTGTTCTATCTCTTTAGAAAATTCCGGATCATTTTTAGCTAAATACTCCCTAGTTATAATAGGTTTTAATGCATGTGGTATGTACATATATATTTTCTTATTGCCCCTTACATTTACTATGTTTGCATTTAAATCCTCATCAGTAAAATCTTTAACTCTATACCCTTGATTATTATTTTTATAGTAATCTATCAAAGATTGTCCTAAACTTGTTGGCTCACTTATTTTTGTTTCTAATACACTTTCTATAACTAAGTTTCCACTTATATTTGACCATTCACTTTTTACAGCTAACCCTTCTACTTCTAATCCTTCTTTAAGCATTTCATAAATATTCTTATTAGTTGAAAAATCAGCTGAACAGCTTAAATATAAAATCACTTTACCCATTTTATTAACTACTGGTGAAATTCGAAATTTACGCTTTAAATTAAATCCTTTATTACTTTTCTTAAATTCATCCTTTAACTCTCTTGTTAACAAAGTATTGCTAAGTATCTCTTTAGAATAATTAATTCTATATTTAGGATACTTACCTAAAACTTTAACTTTCTTAAGCTTTAAATTTATATAATACTCAACAACCTCCCCATATATACTCATATTGTCCTCTATACTCAAAACTTCACTTTTTTCAAAATTTATATTTGCAAAATCTAAATCTTCTATATCTGGAAGTTTTTCTAATGTATAAAGCTTATCATCTTTTATAAATACAGGCTTAAATCTATTTTTTGAATGCATTTTATACCTTGCACTCTTAATAATTTTATACACATTATCATATTTTCCTTTTCCAGTTACCTTATATTGATAAAACAACATAGGATTTATACTTCCAATTCCTTCAAATGCTTCAACTGTTAAATTTGACACCTTATACCCTCCCACTAAACTTCTATAGAATATAATCTAATTACTATTAAAACTATTATCTAATACGGAATAACTTTTAAACTTTTTAAAACATAATCTATTCAAATATATGTTTATAAAAATTTATTACTCTGCTCTATTTTAAGTAGGTGTTTATTTAAAAGAAAATCTAATATTAAAAACTCCCCTACCTTATTAACATTATATAACATTTTTGTTAATGAATTAAGCTTTATATATTTTAATTCAATTACACATCCCCCTACTCTTAATTACGTTTATATTTTTAAAGTTTTAACTTTTAAAATAGCTTTTTTTGAAAATTAAATGTATTTAACCATCAATCCCCCCATTATAAAACATAAAAAGACCTTATTTATCATAATTTCCCAATAAATAAGGTCTCTTAATGCTACTATTCTTCTATCCTATAAATTTAAACTATTTCTTCTTTAACTCTATATTACTCTATTCTCTTGCTTCATCTTTCATATCTTTACTTATAAAGGTATTTTTAGCTTTAATCATTAAGATTCTTCTCTTAATTTCTTTACTTCCTCTATAGTTAATCCATCAAAGAAAAGAGCAATAGCTTTTACTCTCTCTAAGAATTCCTGTGGAGTTATTTTCTGATCTAATAAAAATATAGCTGCTGTTACATTTTTACTATTTATTAGCTCTTCCTTAGTAAATCCATTATTTACATCAAAGACATCATATATAAAGTTCAATAATATTATAAATAAATTCTGTTATTTTACTTTTAATAATGCCCTATCTACTATATCACTTAATTTATCCATATATAAGGTTAATTTATTAATAAACTCTTTAACAGTCATATTTTCATCTATTATAAAATCAATTTTTGCTATTTGATTACACCTGCCAGTAATTTTTATATCATAATCATTTAAGTTTCTTATTTCTGCATGAATCATGTGCTTTATTTCATTTCTTCTTAATATATATTTTTCGTAATCTTCTTTTTTAGAATTTTCTTTAAGCCTACTTTGTCCCATATATGGGTTTATTTCATAATGTAATGGAATTGATATTATTCCATTCATACCTATACTAGGTTCAAAATGAATATTATAAGTATTTTCACTAACTTGATAAAAACCATTTATTTGTTCTGCTAAATCTCCCACCCAATTCTCTTTATAAATTTTCACAAAACAACTTTCTCTGCCTTTTGCAGATACTTTTCCTGAAGAGTATATTTTCAATCCATTACTAGAATTATATAACTCTAATACTTTTTTAAACTTTATATATAATTTAGTTGAATCATTATTTTCATTTATAATATCTAAAATTCTATCATTTTTATCTACATCTAAATTTTTATAAAATTCCCCAACAACTGAATAAAAGTCTTTCATAAGTTTATCTAAAAATTTATCTTCTATATCAACTTTAACCTTAGAAATTAAATCTTTATAAGTTATATTTTTAAATGCTTCTCCAGATGGAACCTGTTCAGGAATAAGTGTTAAATATAAAAATATAGTTTTTATATTTTTATTTTTAAGACTTATTTTCGGATTTTTAAGAAGATCTGATATACAATTTTCGCTAGAATATTTCTTTGTTTGGTTGTAACCTTCATCTGCTTTTAACTTATTTTCAATTATAACCAGTATGTCTTGTAAATTACTTTTTAATTTAATAACTATATCCGGAACTCCATTTAATGTTTGAATTCTTGTATAAGCTTTTATATCATTATATTCTAAATAATTTATACCACATATATTTTCTAAAAAATTTTTTCTAAAAACTTCTGATTTATTTATAGCTCCCACAATAAGATTACTAATTATATCCTCTTTAGTTTCTATTCCTAAAAGTTTTATTAAATTCATTATATCCCCCTTAATATATTTGCCGATCTGTTAAGTTAAAATATATTTTAATATTGTTATTTTATATAATTTTACCACATAACCCCTAATATTTACACAAAACGTAAAAAACTCTTGTTTATCACCTTTATAATAAACAAAAACTTTCTTAAAATGTTAACATTCTAAAATTAAATATATTTACCATATAGTTTTAAGTAGACCACAGATAATTTAAATAAAAACTGCTATAATCCACAAAAGGTTATAGCAGTTTTAATAACTTTTGAAATAAATTTCATAGCTCCTATAAGTAATTAATAGTTTATACCTTAAATCTATACAAAAATTTAAATAGTAATTAACTTTTCTCCAGTTTCAAGATTATATTCCTTAGAACAATTATATTTCTTTCTCATATAAGCTATTTGGACACAAGCTGGTAATGTAACTCTATAAGCAGGCTCTGCTATATCTACTGCTGTCCAAAGCCCTGTTATAGTCCATGCAATTGGCCAAACTAATATTGAACACCTTTAGTCAACAAAGCATTTGTAGTAAAACTAAGACCTCGTCCAAGGACTGTTTTAGCTAAGGCATTAGCTACTATTACCCAAAGCTGATAAGACTTAAATCCCCCAGACTTAAAATGCAAACCTTAATAAATCATTACTATCTTCTATTTATAGACAATGTTTTTAAATATCTTTAGATTTTTCACAAACAAAAAAACTGCCAAAACTTATCAAATGTTTTAGCAGTTTTTTAACACAAATATCTAAAATACAATAACTTAACTTTTAATATTAATTACACTTTTTCAAATTATTATATTCAATTTCTTTAACCTTATTTTCTATCCTTCTTATTTCATTAATTGGATTACTCCACCAATGTTTACTCCAAACTCTTATTATATTCCATCCTCTACATTCAAGATATCTTTGTCTATGAATATCTCTTTCTCTCGCTGACTTAGAACTATGATAGGCAGCTCCATCACACTCTATTCCTAAAATATATTTTTCTGATTTGTTATCATATATTGCCATATCTATCCTGTATCCAGATACACCTACTTGAGTATGAACTTCATATCCCTTTTCAACTAACATATCGTAAACTTCTGCTTCAAAATCACTATCATAATGTCTTTCTTTATTAGGCATAATATCGCTGTCAACTAAAGAATTTAATATAATACTTTGTTCCTTTTTATCTCCATTAGAAACAGCTCTTACATACTGTAAATATTTTTTAAATAGTTTAGGTCCCTTATTCTTAGCTGATTCAACATTTAACTCCTCTGGTTCTATTGATGTAACTACATAAATTTTCTTCTTCGCCCTACTTATAGCAACATTTAATCTATTTTCTCCCCCATCTTGAGATAATGCACCAAAGTTTACAGACACTCTACCATTTTCATTTCTGCCATATCCAATTGAAAAGATTATTATATCTCTCTCATCTCCTTGAACATTTTCAATATTTTTAACAAACAAACTTACATCCTCATTATTCTCAACTCTATCAATCTCAGAAACATAAAGCTCTCTAAACACAGAATCTTCCTGTGCTTTTCTTTCCAACATATTTTCAATAGTTGTTTTTTGATTGATATTAAAGGTTATTATACCTATAGTTTCATTATTTTTTCTTTCTTTAAGTATTTTATAAACAATTTCTACAATCTTATTTGCTTCTTCTTCATTAGATCTATCTATCCATGCTCCCTTTTTACACATTACTCTTTCTATAGGTCTAAATTCAGCAGAACTACTAATTAAATTAGGGGCTACTTTTAACTTACCATCATAAAAAGCATAATTTGAAAAACTTATTAGCTCTTCATACTGTGAACGATAGTGATAAGTTAAATGTAACTTATCATAATTGACCTTTGCTAAATCTAATAAACTCTCTTCTTCTAAAGCTGCTAAGTTTTCACTATCCTCCTCTTCCTCAACTTCACTTGATATAGTTGACTTAAAGGTTCCATTTGGTCTTAACTGCTTATCATCACCAGCTATAATTACTTTTTTCGCTCTAAAAATAGTAGGTATTGCATCTTCTATATACATTTGTGATGCTTCATCAAAAATTACTAAATCAAATAATCCTTCTGTCATAGGTAAAATATCTGATACTGTTTCCGGTCCCAATAGAAAACATGGAAAAACATCTAATACAAGCTCAGAATAGTTCTCCATATACTTTCTTATTGGCCACAATAACCTTTTTTTATTTGCTTGCCTTTTAAATTCTTTAAACTCTTTTTTATACTGCAACTTTTCTACCGCTAGATTACATTTTTCAATAATAAAATTTCTAACTGCTTCTTGCTTTAACTTCATTTTCTCATTAGTAAGAGTAACAATATCTTCAAACTTTTCTATATAAGAAATAGCTTCTTTTATTTCTGGATCTTTCTCTATTTCTAATATATTTTGCAATATACTAAATTGAATTATCAATCTAACATCATCTAATTTAATACTACCATCATCACTTTGTGAATATTTCAATGCTTTTCTTTGAATATCAGTTATACTTGAATCTATTTTTATTATATCGTTATACTCATCTAATATATTAACTGCTAATATATAATCTTTTAAATATCCAGTTATATCTTTATAATCAAAAAATTTATCGATTATTTCTTTATATTGGAATTCAGAAAAAGCTATTTTCAAAGTTCCTAAATTTTCTATAAGCTTAATAAAATTCTTATTAACATTTTTAAGCTTGTTTAATATATCATTATATCTCTTTTTAAATTCTATTTCATTTTCTCTATCTATTTTATCATTTTCATAATACTTACTTGATATTTTCTCTGAAATTTCCAAAAAGTCCTTTGTAATTTCCTTTTCTAATTTATCAAATTCTATTAAATTTTCAGCTTCTTTTTTCTTGTTTTTTGAATATTTAAACCACTGTATAATATTCCACCAAGGTTTATTGTTAAGTTTATTCTTTAAATAACCATTTTTATTTTCATTATATTCATAGGCTAATTTAATTAATTTGTCTTTACTGATATAATATTTGTCCTTTTCTAATTTTTTCTTTAGAAATTCATAATATTCTTCTTTTGTACTATCTAGAATCCACCACTTACCACTATTTAATTTTTTTCTTAAATCACCATTCTCTTTCTCATTTATATTATTTGCTAACTTCTCAATTCCTCCATCATTTAATGACTCTTTATGCAAATTTAAGTAATCAATACTTTTTTCATATAAATTTTCATCATTGTCTTTTAATTTATTTATAGATTTTATATTTTCAATAGCTCCCTCAAGATTTAATCTAACTTCTGAAATTTCTATAATATTTAATTCCTTGTTAATATCATCTATAAGTTTATTTTTCTTTCTTAATTTTGTACATTCTAAGTATGCTTGTATTATTTCATTATTAATTTCATTTATATCTTTATAAATATTTTTATATGATATTTTATTAAATTTATCTATTTTACTAAGCTTTCTATATTTAAGAAATTTATCAAATCTTTCATCTTCTTTATCTTTAATTTCTTTAGTTTTACTATACATTTCTTGAAGGGTTAGTCCATAGTCAGTATTTTCTGATAGCGCTCTTGCAAGTTTTTCTAAAAGAGTTATCTTTTTATCGATATATTCATTATTTTCTTCTATTTGCTCAAAATAATCATCATTAAATGTCTCTATATTTTCTAAAGCACTTGATAAAAAAGCATAAAAACCTTTCTTATCATTATTTATATCATGTATAATAACAGCCTTAGAATTTAATTCACCTAACCTATTATATATAACATCAAGTGCTGCTCTTTTTTGTGATACCATTAATATTTTCTTTCCATTTGCAAGACCATTGGAAATTATATTTGTGATAGTTTGAGATTTACCTGTCCCTGGAGGTCCATATATAACTATTTTATTTGAACTATTAGACTTTTTTACTGCAATCTCTTGACTGTAATCTAGCTGAGATGTTAAATAAAGTTCTTGTTCACTAAAAGATAACTTTCCATGTTCCTCAACCTCTTCATTATATTCTGATTCAGATTCTACCCCTGTTTTTAATAAAGACTCTAATAAATTATTATTTAACTCTAAATCAATAAGTTCCATATAATCATTATATATTGAGTTAGCTAGTGGAAATTGTCCAATCAACAAATTTTGTAATACTTTTCCAGTTCCTAAATTATAATTAGGCAATTCTTTTGAAGTATACTCTTTAAACTTTTCTATATTCTGTGGTTTATATTCAAGTACAACTCCAAACTCTTTTATTTTTTTAACTATATCACTTATTACCTTATTTGATATTTCTTTATATTCATCTTCAAACCCACTTATCTTAACTTCATTATATTTTTCAATGGCTAATAAAAAAACTTTATTTATAATTATTTTGCCTTCAGATTCATTATTTAAAAACCATCTATCTCCTTCCTTGGATAAAGATACTTGGTAAAGAAGAAGTGGAGCTTTAAAGAATGTTCTATCTTTAAAATATCCCTCAACAAATGGACACGCAATATATAATTCCCTTTTCCCTGTTTCTTTTTCAATATCTATGACTTCCTTATTTAATACCTTTATAGACTCACTATATGATATTAATCTATCTACCTTTCTATTTAACCTTTCTATACTTTCATTTAATTTCTTTTCCAACTTTTCTTTTTTATCAATATATTTTTCATCGTTCTTAAAATTCTCTATTTCTTTAAACTTTTCTTCTAATATTTTTAAATTTTTATCATATTCATCTTCTATTTTTTTCATTTCTCTAGAACGAAAGTCTGAATAATCATGAATAATTTCATACTTCTTCTTTTTTGTATTATTTATATATTCTAATACTTCTAAATATATATCTCCCTTAAACTCTTCCAAATTGGATAAATCAAATGCTCTTTTTTTATAAAGTTTTTTCATAGATAAACTTCTATTTTTCCCACTTAGATTAATAAGTCTATCTTTATACTTATTTAAAATCTCTTTCAATTAAAATTCCTCCTAAACAAACTTTATCTACAGGTATACTATCCATTGAGTATTCTTAATATATTTTAATAAATTTAATATAATTGCTTAACTCTAATTGTTTAATATCATATAAATTTATATTCTATTTATATGTTGTTTATTAATATTTAACCTCACTTGTAAACTTTATGATTATCTAATCTTTTAAACCCTCTTAGTAAACTCAACATACAAATTCTCTGGAACCCTATTATGAAGCTCTATCTCAACTTTTATTGGTTTCTCCCCTTCATACTTTACTACATCCCCTTTTCCT
>ERZ1463036.145-NODE-145-length-15836-cov-38.656993_pt1 | contig 15836 bp, 10 predicted proteins | sample MGYA00564485_ERZ1463036 | MGnify/ENA primary metagenome ERZ1463036 (study PRJEB39244, sample SAMEA3635127) | Helicobacter pylori | study: EMG produced TPA metagenomics assembly of PRJEB11511 data set (Assembly of a 5300-year-old Helicobacter pylori... | reverse complement strand
TATATTTATAGGAAGTATATTTAGTATTACTTTTTTTGAATATGAAATTAGTTATGTTATATTTTCACTTATTTTAGTTGCAGTATCATTAAGTTTAATGATGCTTATAATAAATACATTCTTTTTGCCAGTGGAATATTTAATAGTTGATGGATTTACATTATTAGAAAGTTTGTCAAAGTCATTTAGTTTAATGAAAGGGAACAAATGGAGATTCTTTAAATTTCAATTATCATTTTTGGGTTGGATGATACTTGGAATATTAACTTTAGGAATAGGATTGCTTTGGGTAATTCCTTATTATAGTACATCATTAGCTAATTTTTATTTAATAATAAGGAATGAAAAAGATTCTTGTGAAAAATTTGATTTAAATGCATAAATAAAGTATAAATATTCAAAATTTTATATATTAAGGTAGGAAAGGTATGATAAAAATATAGATTTTCATATCTTTCTTTTGCTTTTTATTAAAAAATCTAAAAATACAGAAAATTCATTTTTTCTCTTGATATTTTATCGAAATAAGTAGATAATTGTTATGTGATAGGAAACAAAAGCTTTATAAAATATATAAAAAATAATTAATTTATAAAATAATTAATTAATAAAAAGATAATAAAAATATAATAATTGTATTAAAGTAATAACAATAGTCAATAATATTGAATGAAAGATAAATGAAAATTTTTACAAAAATTAAATCCAAAAAAATAATAAGATTACATATAATTTTGAATTTCATAGGGTATAATAATGATGTGGAATGATTACAACAATTCAATATAAAGAATATTGTAGAATATTTTAATATAATATCAATATATTAAAAAAATTAAACAATTTACATTGATAATTTTCAGCAATTTATGTACAATTATAATCGGTCATATAAACGTGGGAAGATTTATTACCGGTGGGACAAGATGTGTCCTGTTTGGTGAATAAGGAGGAGTAATCATGAAAAAGATAGCTATTTTAACTAGTGGTGGAGATGCACCAGGAATGAATGCTGCAGTTAGAGCGGTAACTAGAACAGCAATAGCAGCTGGATTAGAGGTAATGGGAGTTCAAAGAGGATATAGTGGTTTAATTAACGGAGAATTATTCACTATGGATAGAAGTTCAGTTTCTGATATTATTCAAAGAGGTGGAACAATTTTAAGAACAGCTAGATGTCCAGAATTTAAACAAGAAGAAGTAAGAAAAAAAGCAGTTAAAATCTTAAAAGCATATGGAGTAGATGCATTAGTAGTAATAGGTGGAGACGGATCATTTACAGGAGCAAAGCTTCTTTCTAAATTAGGAATTAAAACAATTGGTCTTCCAGGAACAATTGATAATGATTTAGCTTACACAGATTATACTATTGGATTTGATACAGCATTAAATACAGTATTAGATGCGATTAATAAGATTAGAGATACTTCAACATCTCACGAAAGAGTTTCAATAGTTGAGGTTATGGGAAGAAATTGTGGAGACTTAGCTTTATACGCTGGTTTAGCAGGTGGAGCTGAAGCAATAATAGTTCCAGAAAAAGGATTCGATAAAAATGAATTATGCAAAACTATTCTAGAAGGAAGACAAAGTGGAAAGATGCACAATCTTGTACTTTTAGCAGAAGGAGTAGGTGGAGCTTTCGAATTAGCTAAAGAAGTTGAAGAAGTTACAGGAATGGAAACAAGAGCAACTGTTTTAGGACATATCCAAAGAGGTGGAAGCCCAAGTGCTTTCGATACAATATTAGCTTCAAAAATGGGATCAAAGGCAGTTGAAGTTTTACAAGAAGGAAAAACTTCAAGAGTTATTGGAATAGTTGATAATAAAATAGTAGATATGGATATCGATGAAGCTTTAGCAATGGAAAGAAGATTTGATGAAAAGACTTATGAAATTGCAGAAATAATTTCAAAATAGTTTTAAATAATAAATTAATAATGCTATAAATAAATTTTTATATATAGATTTTGGGTAATTACAAAAAAAGAGGGAGTGTTATTTCGAATGAAAAAGACTAAGATGATTTGTACAATAGGTCCAGCTAGTGAAAATGAAGAAATATTATCACAAATAATCCAAGCTGGAATGAATGCTTCAAGACATAACTTTTCACATGGAGATCATGAAGAGCATGCAGGAAGAATAAAAAAAGTTAAGGAATTAGCTAAAAAATTCAACAAAGAAATAGCTATCGTTTTAGATACAAAAGGACCAGAAATAAGAACTGGAAACTTTGAACCAAGCAAGCTTGAACTACAAAAAGGTTCAGAATTCACTATATATGTTGGTGAAGAAGTTCTTGGAGATGCAACTAAATGTTCAGTAAGCTACGATGGATTAGCTAATGACGTTAAACCAGGAAACACAATCTTAATAGATGATGGTTTAGTTGGATTAGAAGTTAAAAAGGTAGAAGGAAATAAAGTAATCTGTGAAGTTATGAACACTGGATTAGTTGGAAGTCATAAAGGAGTTAACGTTCCTGGTGTATCAATAAAATTACCAGCTTTAACTGAAAAAGACGAAGCAGATTTAAAATTCGGTTGTGAAATCGGAGTAAACATGATAGCTGCATCATTCGTAAGAAAAGTTGAAGACGTAAGAGCAATCAGAAAAGTTTTAGATGAAAATGGTGGAGAAAACATCCTTATCTGTCCTAAGATAGAAAACCAAGAAGGTGTTGACAATATAGATTCAATAATAGCTGAATCAGATGCTATTATGGTAGCTAGAGGAGACCTTGGAGTTGAAATTCCAATAGAAAACGTACCAGCAGTACAAAAAATGATCATTCAAAAATGTAACAAAGCTGGAATCCCAGTTGTTACTGCAACACAAATGTTAGATTCAATGATCAGAAACCCAAGACCAACAAGAGCTGAAGTTTCAGACGTAGCTAATGCTATATTAGATGGAACAGATGCAATAATGTTATCAGGAGAAAGTGCTAACGGAAGCTATCCTGTAGAAGCTGTTAGAACAATGGCTAAGATTGCTGAAGAAACTGAAAAGCAATTAGAATACAAAGTTGCAACTTCAACAGCAACACATCATGTTCCTGCAATATCAGGTGTAATAAGCAGAGCTACTTGTAATGCTGCTAATGAATTACAAGCTGCTGCAATAGTTTCATCAACTCAAAGTGGAGCAACTGCAAAGAGATTATCACAATGCAGACCAGAATGCCCAATATTAGCAATTACTCCAAGCGAAATTGTTGCTAAACAATTAGCTTTCTCATGGGGAGTATATGCAATGGTTTCAGAAAGAATGGAATCAACTGATGAAATGATGGAAAAATCAACACAAATAGCTAAAGAAAACGGATTTGTTAAAGCTGGAGATACAGTAGTTATAGCTGCTGGAGTACCAGTTGCAGAAGTTGGAGCAACTAACTTAATGAAAGTAACTGTTGTAAAATAGTTTAATTTATATAAGTTAATTAAAAAATAACCTTTAGATTTATTTCTAAAGGTTATTTTTTATCAAAATATTTAAATTTATAAAAAAATATAATTAAGTATTGTATATTATTTATAAAATATGTTAAAATTATAAGATGTATCTAAAGTAAAGATTATTATTGGCAACTGATTCTATTGCACCCTTAGTGGTGCTAATTTTTTTTAAAAATGAACAAAAAGTAAAACTTTAAGTTTTACTTTCATAACTATTGTAAATGTTTACTAAAAATATTATTATAAAATTAGAGATAGCGCTATCTTGAATTTTTTATACTTTAATCAAAATTTAATACATGGTACAGAGATTTAGAGAATAGACCACAATTAGTATATTAAAAATATACTTTTGTGGTATTTTTTATTTTCTGACATCGTAGGGGGGACAAGAGATATGTCAAACTTTTCAAAAGTTAACAAAGCAGATATGACAGTAGATTTATCTAATCAAACAAGAGATATATTAGGATTTTTAAAACCTGCTAAACCAATAGCTAGGTTGCCAAAGGATAAAATAGATTCTGCATATAAAAGGTATAGAATTCAAGTATTTATTAGTATATATATAGGATATCTAACTTATTATTTTGTAAGAAGCAATTTTTCATTAGCAAAAGCTTACTTAGTAGATCAAGGATTTACTAAGCTTCAATTAGGATTTGTAGCATCAGCACTTGGAATAGCATATGGAATTAGTAAATTTGTTATGGGAAATGTTTCTGATAGATCAAATCCAAGGTATTTTTTAGGGATAGGACTTATTTTATCAGGTATAGTAAATTTCTTCTTTCCAATTACATCAAGTATAACATTAATGTTTATATTAATGCTTGCTAATGGTTGGGTTCAAGGAATGGGTTGGCCACCTTGTGGAAGAACAATTACTCACTGGTTTTCAGATAGGGAACGTGGAGTAAAAATGTCAATTTGGAATACTGCTCATAATGTTGGAGGCGGACTTATAGCAACAATAGCAGTAATTGGTGTTTCAATGTTTGGCAGCTGGAAAGGAATATTCTATTTACCAGCAATAATTGCAATTATAATTGGAATTCTTTATATGATATTTGCAAAAGATACTCCTCAATCAGTTGGATTACCACCTATAGAGGAATATAAAAATGATTATCCAGAAGTTCAAGTTGATGATAGAGAAAGAGAATTATCAGCAAAAGAAATCTTATTTAAGTATGTTTTTACAAATAAATATTTATGGGCAGTAGCTTTGGCAAATATTTTTGTATATTTAGTTAGATATGGAGTTATAAACTGGGTTCCAACATATTTAGAAGAAGTTAGAAACTTTAGTATGAAAGAATCATCAGTTGCATTTGCACTTTTTGAATATGCAGCAATACCAGGTACTATAATAATTGGATGGCTTAGTGATAAAGTATTCCATGGAAGAAGAGCACCTCTTGGAGTATTCTGTATGATTGGTGTATTTATCGGGGTATTTATATATTGGAAGAGTTCAAATCCAATAATTATAAATTGTGCTTTAGCTTTAATTGGAGCTTTAATATATGGACCAGTTATGTTAATTGGAGTAAGTGCATTAGATTTAGTTCCTAAAAAAGCAGCAGGAACAGCAGCTGGTTTTACAGGCCTTTTCGGATACATGGGAGGACAAGTGTTAGCAGAAGTTGCTATGGGTGCTGTTGTTGATAAATTTAATTGGGATGGTGGATTTATATTACTTATGGCATCATGTATATTAGCAATAGTATTCTTAGCATTTACTTGGAATGTTCATGATAGATCAAAAGCTTAATAGTAAAGGTTATCAATTTAAAATTCTATATAAATAAAAGAATATTATCACACTTCTTGCAAATAATATAATTTAAGGGAGTGTGATAATTTATGAATACAACATTAGGCTGTTCAGTTCATAGTTGTATAAATAATGAAGGTGGGCTTTGTGGAGCAGAATATATTCTTATTGAAGGAGAAGATGCTTACACATCAAGTCAGACACATTGTAGTAATTATAGAGAAAAGTCAATAATAAATGGATTTAAAGCTTTAGGGAATACTGATTTTATTGGAGAAATAATGCAAATGGTTAATGAATGTAGTGATATAAAACTTAGTCCAACAGTTTCTTGTAATGCAAAATCTTGTTTTTATAATGGAAATGGTAAGTGTGAAGCTAGAAACTTAATAATAACTAAAAACACTGAAAGAAATGATGTGTTAACTCAATGTGAAACTTTTATAGAATCATATTAAATATTTTTTATCCTATAAATAAAATATTTAATTTATCAATTAGTTAAAACAATAATTAATAAAAATCATAATATATAATAAAACAACATATTTCTATAAATAATTTGCATGAGGTGGATAAATGAAAGATAGTATTTCTTTAGGTTTTTCTTATAATGAAAAAAAAGTAAAAAGCTTATTAGGGTTAGGATTAGTTATTGTTGTTACTTTTAGTGGTATATTAATTACATCTATTGCAAACAAAATTAAATAATTATAAAGAGCTGTCAAATGAAAGTTTGACGGCTCTTTATATTATAGAAATTAATTTTAAGTTTAGAAATTTTATTTAGAATATGAATTAATTTGATAAGAAGGTTATATCAATATTTATACAACTTTTATATAACTTTATGATATAATAAGTCGGTATTACATATTAGGAAAAAGGTGAAACGATATGGTTATAAAAAACAAAGAGTACACTTTAGATATATTGTCACAAGGATATGAAGGTGAGGGAATTGCTAAGATAGAAGGATTTCCTATATTTATTGAAGGAGCTTTAAAGGGAGAAAAGGTTAGGGCTTTAATTGTAAAAGTTAAAAAAAATTATGCATATGGCAAATTATTAGAAGTTATAGAAAAATCTGAAGGTAGAGTAGAAGCAAGATGTGAAAGCTTTAAAAAATGTGGTGGGTGTAAAATTCAACATATGAATTATAAAACACAACTTGATTTTAAGTATGAGAGAGTTAAAGATTGTATAAAAAAAATTGGTGGTCTTAATGAAAGTATAGTAAATTATCCTATTGGTATGAATGAAAATCCATATAATTATAGAAATAAAGTTCAATTGCCTGTAGGAATGGTTAATGGAAAATTATCAATTGGATTTTATGCACCAAGAAGTCATGACATAATTAATATAGATAGATGCTTTATTCAGGAAGATGATTCAGATAAGATAGTGAAAATCTTTAGAGATTGGATGGAAGAAAATAATATAAAACCAGCTTTTGTTGATGGTAAATTTAATAAAGAAGGTTTTTTAAGACATATAATGATAAGAAAAGGCTTCAAAACAGGAGAGGTTATGGTTGTCTTAGTTACAACTAGAAAAGAATTAAAAAATATAAATGAGCTAATACAAAAATTAGAGTTTAAAATTAAAGGTTTAAAAAGCGTTATACTAAATGTAAATAAAAAAGATACAAATGTAATACTTACACCTGAATGTTATACGTTATGGGGAGAAGATTATATTACTGATTATATTGGAAACTTTAAATTTAATATATCACCTCTTTCATTTTTTCAAGTTAATCCTGAACAAACAGAAGTACTGTATGGAAAAGCACTTGAATATGCAAACTTAACAGGAAATGAAACGGTATTTGATGCTTACTGTGGTACAGGTACAATAACACTATTTTTATCACAAAAAGCAAAGAAAGTTTATGGAGTTGAAATAGTTGAGCCTGCAATAGTAAATGCTAGAGAGAATGCTAAAAAAAATAATGTTGATAATGCAGAATTTTTTGTTGGTAAGTCAGAAGAAGTTATACCAAAGCTTATAGAAGATGGAGTTAAAGCTGATGTTATAGTAGTTGATCCGCCTAGAAAGGGTTGCGATAATAAATTACTTAATGCTATAGGTGAAGTAAAGCCAGAGAGAGTCGTATATGTATCATGTGACCCAAGTACTTTAGCTAGAGATTTAAAGGAACTTGATATATTAGGATATAAAACTATAGTGGTACAACCAGTTGATATGTTTCCACATACAGCACATATAGAAAATGTTGCATTATTAGAAAGAAAATAATTTTGATAGAAATACTTATAAATTAAATATATTTTAATGGAAGAATATTAATATATATTCTTCCATTTTTATTAATAATTACAGTTGTGTTTATTTAGAGGTTAATTATAATTTAAAGAAAGAGAATTAGATAATAGAATGAGATTAGATAAATTTTTAGCACAGTCATCAATTGGAAAGCGTAAAGAAGTTAGAATTTATATAAAAGAAGGAAAGGTAAGAGTTAATGAAAAGGTAGTAACAGTACCTGCAATTAATATAGATGAAAAGATAGATAAAATAGAATATCTTAATAATGTAGTAGAATATTCAGAAAAAGTATATTATATGTTTAATAAACCTTCTGGGTGTATTACTGCAAAGATAGATAAAGAGCATAAAACTGTATTTGAATTTTTAAGTGAAGAAGATAAAAAAGGAATGTTTCATGTTGGAAGGTTAGATAAAGATACTGAGGGTTTATTATTGTTAACTAATGACGGAGATTTTGAACATAAGTTAATGCATCCAGAAAATCATGTATGTAAAACTTATTTCTTTTGGGCATTAGGTTCTTTAAGTAATGAAGATATAAAAAGCTTAGAAAATGGAGTTAATATAATAAAAGGTAGAGTTTTAACTAGGCCTGCTAAGATGAAAATTCATGATTATGGCTTATTTAAGGATTTTGAAGATGAACTTAAAAAATTAAATATAAATTTAAAAAATTGCAATCAATCCGTTGTTTCAGGATATATTACTATTTCAGAAGGACGAAAGCATCAAGTGAAACGTATGCTTAAAGCTGTTGGATGTAATATTTTATATTTAAAGAGAATTGCTATAGGAGAAGTAATGTTGGACACAAAATTAAATTTAGGTGAATATAGACATTTAACAGAAAAAGAACTTCAAAGTTTGTTTAGTATTTAATATAATTATTATAATAAAATTAAGAAAGTAGAAGTTTTAAAATTTATCATATATTAAATTAGTATTGTTTTGGTTTGATATACCTTTTAATTACATAATGTTTATAAATTTATTTAACACAAGTATCATTTAATTATAATATAAAATGGAGATGATTTATTTTGAATTTTGATGATGGATTAGAGAAATTAGGAATAAATAAAGGAGAAATAATAAGCAGATTTGCGAATAATACTAATTTAGTTGAAAAGTTTATAAAAGCTTTTCTTAAGGATAATACATATTATGAATTAAAAGAAGCTGTTGATAATTTGGATTATAAAGAAATAGAAATAAAAGCACATACATTAAAGGGAATATCTTTAAATCTTAGTTTTCATACATTATTTTTATTATGCACAGAACTTGTAAATGATATTAGGGCTCACAAATACAATAAAATAAAAGAACTTTTTTTAGATATAAAAAATGAGTATGAAAGAATTTGTAAAATTATATTAAGTATAAATTAATTTTAGAATTAATAATTAAATAAAAATTTATTAAATTAGTGAGGTGTATCTGTTATATTATAAGAATGTAAAAATTAAAAATGGGGGATAATTTTATGAAAAAGAAGGGACATATTCATAATAATTTAAAAAGATATAAAGAAATAAATGAATATCTTAAAGAGAAATATGATTCTTCAAATGAATTTTATAAACAGTTATTAGATGAGTATATATATTCTAATAATGAGTTTGATATAGATGAAATTAAAAAACATGAATTATATTTAGAATCGCAAGTTGAATTTGATTCATTAAATGAATTATACAATAAAATGAAAATAGAAAATTTTATAAATAATCAATTAGTTATTAAAGAAAATAATGAAACAAAATACGCTTTTATTTTATTAGATATTGATAACTTTAATAAAATAAATAAAAAATATGGACGAATGTTTGGAAATGAAACTTTAAATAAGGTAGAGTTAAAATTAAAGTCATTAGTTAGAGAGAATGATTTTATTTCAAGGATTAGTGGAGATGAATTTATTATTTTTATTAAGGATATTAAAAATAAAAATGATGTTTTAATAAGAGCTTATGAAATATGTAAAAGTATTAATTTAATATTTTTTTATGATTTTCCAGAACTCCATGTTTCTTGCTCATGTGGAATTTCCATAGCAAAGGAACATGGAAACAGCTTTAATGAGCTTTATAATATATCATATATAGCTCTTACAGAAGCTAAGAAGTTAGGAAAGAATTGTTGTAAAATTTATGGTGAAGATAGTATAGATATAAATAACAAAGGTTTTAATGAAAACATAAATAATAAAATTTTGATTGTTGATGATATAGATATAAATAGAGAAATTTTAAAGAGCACTTTTTCAGATGAATATGAGGTTTTAGAAGCGGAAAATGGACAGGTGGCTTTAGATATTATAAAAGAGAAAGGTAACGAGATTTTAGCTGTAATTTTAGATATAATAATGCCTATTAAAAATGGATTTGAAGTTATGGCTGAAATGAAAAATAATAATTTAATTAATGAGATACCTGTTATTGTTGTTACTATGATTGATGAAACGGAAAATGAGGTTAAAGCTCTTGAAATGGGTGCCGTTGATTTAATTGTTAGACCATATAATTCAAAAGTTATTAAAGAACGTATAAGAAATGTTATAAGTAGAAAAGAGCTTAGTAAAATAAAATATCAAAACAAGATATTAAAGGAGCAAAATGAAACTGCTGAAAGGTATCGTATAATAGTTGAACAAACAGGGGCTATAGTTTATGAATGGAACTCAATAGATAGAACATTTTACAGTTCAGCAGGAATTAAAGAATTTCTTATAAGTACAACTAAGCCATATTTAGTTTTTTCAGGTAAAGATACTTGTTGTAAGTATTTTCATCCAGAAGATTATGGGATTATATTAAATACATATTTTAGAGATATCTTAGAGGGTAATGGTAAAACAATTGTTACTGTACGATTAAAAAAACTTGATGGATCATTTGTATGGTGTGAGATAACAATTAATTGTGTAAAAGATGATGAGAACAATATACAACGTATAATAGGTACAATAACTGATGTTGATGAAAAAATTAAATCAGAACAAAAGCTTTTATATATGGCTAAATATGATGAGTTAACTGGAATATATGATAAGGATGAATTTTACAGATCAACTTTAGATATGATTAAAAAAAATAATCAACTATCATATGCAGTAATTGTTATGAATATTTCAAAATTCAAGGTTTTAAATGATATATTTGGCTTAAAAGCTGGAGATAAGTTATTATGTTTTATAGCAAATTATCTAAAGACAAACTTAGTTGGAGATGTAAGGTTTGGAAGACTACAAGCTGATAGTTTTGCAATGTGCGTTCCAGCGGATGAGAAATTTATAATTAATTTAATAAAAGATATAGAAAAGAATATATCTATATATCCATTAGATTTTAATATAATAGTTAATTTTGGAATTTATTTAGTAGAGAAATATGATGAATGTGTAAATTTAATGTGTGATAAAGCCAATATTGCATTATCTACTATTAAAGGAAATTATGTAAAAAGATATGAATTTTATGATAGTAAAATGCGTAGAGATTTAATCAAACAACAAGAGTTAATTAATGATGTCAAATTAGCAATGCAAAATGGAGAATTCAATATACATATACAACCTCAAATAGAATATAAATCAGGTGAAATTGTTTCAGGTGAGGCACTAGTACGTTGGAATCATAAAACTAAAGGAATAATTCCACCAAATATTTTTATAAATTTATTTGAGGAAAATGGATTTATTACAAAATTGGATATGCATATATGGGAATGTACTTGTAAATTAATAAGAAAATGGATTGATAATGGTCAAAAAGTAGTACCTATATCAGTAAATGTATCAAGAATAGATATATTTAATTTAAATTTAAATGATCATTTCAATAAACTTATTAAAAAATATAATTTACCTAAAGGAGTTTTGGAATTAGAGATTACAGAAACAGCTTATATGGAAAACTCTGTACAACTTATTGAGGTTGTAAATAAGTTAAGAGCAGATGGATTTAAGGTTCTTATAGATGATTTTGGTAGTGGATATTCTTCCTTAAGTATGCTTAAAGATATTGAAGTAGATATATTAAAATTAGATCGTAGTTTTATTCAAGATGCAAATGTTAATAAAAGAAGTGAAAAAATTTTAACTTCTATAGTATATATGGCAAATGCATTAGAAGTACCTATTATTGCTGAGGGAATTGAAACAAAGGAACAAGCGGAATTTTTAGGGGAATTAGGTTGTGACATAATACAAGGATACTATTATTCTAAGCCACTACCTATAGATAAATTTGAAAATTTACTAAATAGCAAAAACTAATAGGAGATTAATTTATATGAGAAAAAGAAAGGAAGGATATGAAAAACGAATAAAAAACATAACAATTATAAGTAATGCTATAATTATACTTTTATTAGTTATATTTTTCATATTCTTTATAAGATCTATAAATAGCCTGAAAAAACAAATAGACTATATTTTTTATCATACATTTAATGTATCATCTAGCGTAAATAAAATAAGTAGTAATTTAAATAATATTGGGGTAGGTGTATCTAAGTTATCAAATTTAACTAATGAAGATGATTATAAAGATATAAAGTCAAGCATAGATAAAGATAAAAATGATATTAAAAATGAACTTAAGTACATAAAAGATAATTATTTAGGTCATTATAAAGACTATGAAGAATTTTACAACAGTATAATGCAAGTGGAAAGTAAGTTTGATGAAGTTTTTAAAGGTGCTAAATATAACAATGGTAATTGGATTAAAAAAGAACTTGGTAAAAAGGTATGTCCATTAGTTACTAAGTATAACAAAAAGGGATATGAAATTATTGAAAATGCTCAAAAAAAATGCTCAGAATTAAATGAATACTATGAACATATAGATAATGTTTTGGTTCTTGGATTAGTTATAATTGCTTTATTTATTCTAATAGTTTCTATAGTATTTAAGAAAGCTATAAAGTTAATGAATAAAAAAGTTTATGATGGTTATGAAATATTAAGTGTTCTTTCAAAAACATTAGATGCTGTATTTATTGTTTTTAATTTAAAGGATAAAAAGAAGGAATTTGTTAGTTCAAATAGTTTAAGAGTTCTTGGAATAAATAATATTGAGATAGAAAAAGATAAATTTTCATTTATTAACTTAATTCATCCAGATGAAAGAGAAGAAATAAAAGAATTGCTTGAAAATACTAATCAAGAAGAACCTTTAGAAAAAGAGTTTAGATTTTATAAAAATAATGAATTAGAGCCTATATGGTTAAGGCTTAATATATTCCCTGTAAAAGATAATTATGATTCTAAAAGTAATCTATCTAAATATATAGTAACTATTAGTGATCAAACAGAAGAAAAGAAAAAGAAGCAAGCACTTAGTGATGCTTTAAGATTAGCTCAAGATGCTAATCGTGCAAAAGGTGATTTTCTTGCTAATATGAGCCATGAATTAAGAACTCCTATGAATGGAATCATAGGTATGACAACATTAGCTAAGACAAACATAAACAATACAAAAAAGGTAGAGCAATATTTAGATAATATATATATTTCTTCTAATCATTTAATGATGTTAATTAATGATATTCTTGATATGGCAAAAATAGATAACGGAAAAATGTACATAACACATGAATTATTTGATTTTAACGAAATGATAAATGATGTAAATTCTATGATATATCAACAAGCTATAAAAAAAGAATTATCTTATAATGTAAAAATGACAAATATAGTTTATAAAAAGATTATTGGCGATTTTATGAGAACAAAACAGATACTTATAAATATTTTATCAAATTCCGTTAAATACACTCCTTCTGGTGGAAATGTACTTATGGAGATTAGTCAAATTCAAAGTGGAGATAAACTAAAGGTTAACTTTACAATAAGTGATAATGGAATTGGAATGAGTGAAGAGTTTTTAAAAAATTTATTTAAACCATTTGAAAGAGGTAGTAATATAAGTAATAAAAATATAGAAGGTACAGGTCTTGGACTAGCTATTACAAAAAATCTTATAGCATTGCTAGATGGAACAATTAGAGTTCATAGTAATTTAAATAAAGGATCAAAATTTGTAATTGAATTACCTTTTGATATTGATAAAAATTATAAAGTATCAGTAAATGATTTGCAAAATAATAAATTAAATACATTTAGTAATAGTAATATAAAATATTTATTAAAAGGAAAGAGATTTCTTTTAGCAGAAGATAATGATTTAAATGCGGAAATTGCGATATCATTTTTAGAGCAAGCATCTGCTAAGGTAGAACTTGCGAAAAATGGGAAAGAAGTTTTAAAAAAGTTTTTAAAATCACAAAAAAATTATTATGACTGTATATTAATGGATATACAAATGCCATTGATGAATGGATATGATGCAACTAGAGCTATAAGAAATTCGGTACACGATGACGCAGAATCTATACCTATAATTGCAATGACAGCAGATGCTTTTGAAGAAGATATTACAATGTCATTAGAAGCAGGAATGGATGGACATATATCTAAACCAATAGAGATAAACGTACTATACAATACTTTAAAGGAAATATTTATAAATAAAAAAGAAGAAAAATCTAATAATTAATAGAGAAATTTAATTTGATATAAAGTTATACTATTTTATTATTTAAAAATATAAGATGTAAATAATAAAATAAATTATAAAATTTAATTTATAAACTATATGAAAAATAGACTTTTTAAGATTTTATTTCAACTTAAAAAGTCTATTTTAAAATATAACAAAGAAAATTATTTACTTATATATTGTCCCAAAACCCAACCAGTATGTCCATTATAATTTACTTTATACCATCCATTTGAACTATCTAATACAGTAACGACTCTATTATTAGGTATAGTTAATATATAATTACTATGAGTAGTATTAGATGTTCTTAAATTTAATCCTGAGCGAGCAGTTATTCTAGCTTTCTGCATGCTTTTGTTTTCGTTATTAGAAGATGATGACTCTATGAAATTAGAATTTACTCTTACATAGTCTTTAGAAACATAAGCGTGTCCACCTCTATATTCTATTTCATAGAAGTTACCTTTTGAACCTGTAATAGTAACTTTATTATTTCTTCTTAAAGAACCGATTATTCTTGAATTAGTTGAAGCACCACTTCTAACATTTAAATAACTATTAACATTAATAGTACCAGTTTTCTTATCTGTAGAATTATTTGATTTTTTAATTTCTTTACTAGGTGATATATTTTTCTTAGTTTCTGTATAAGTTGAATTTATTCTTACATAATCTTTAGAAACATAAGCGTGTCCACCTCTATATTCTATTTCATAGAAGTTACCTTTTGAACCTGTAATAGTAACTTTATTATTTCTTCTTAAAGAACCGATTATTCTTGAATTAGTTGAAGCACCACTTCTAACATTTAAATAACTATTAACATTAATAGTACCAGTTGATATTTTCTTAGCTTCAGATTGTATAGCTGTTTGTTTTTTAACTTCAGATTTAATATTTATTTTTTTAGTTTCATCTGTTTTTACTGATTTATAGTTTTTTACATAGTCTGAATAAACATAAGCTGAATCACCATTATAATTTATTCTATAAAAATGATTATCTAATCCTGTAATATCAATTTTAGTATTATTTTTTAATGCTCCAATTGCTTTTGATTTAACTGAAGGGTTACTTCTTACAGTTAAATAAGTATTTACTCTTACAGTACCTTCAGCTATTTTAGGATTAGTTTTACAATTAGATTTTTTAGGGCTAGTTTTATAAGCAGCCTTTTTAGCTTCTTCTTTTACATATTCATAGAAATGAGAAGTTGGAGTTATATTTTTTCCATCATATAATCCTCTTTCATGATATATATTATTATTAAATAGTGCCTTTTGATTATCAACAACATAAGCTAATGTATGTTCTTCATTAGCCCATCCCATAAAAATATATGCATGCATTTCTCCAGCAAAACATACATCACCAGGTTCTAATTGGTTTAAATTAGTTACCTTTTTCCATCCAACATTTTTTAATGCTTTTTCTAAATTAGTTGTATATCCAGTCTCTTCAGGAATATTTACTCCAACACGTCTTAATGCTTCTGAAGCAAAGTAAACGCAATTGTTGCTAGTAATACCATTATGAAGTTTTACAGCTTTTACATCAACAGATTTTTGATGTTCTGGATCCATCATATAATAATATAAATTTTCTTGAACTTTTGAATGGAATTTTGGTTTTACTGCAGATGATATTGTATTTTCACTTGAGGCTTTAACTGGTGAGTTTACTTTATTAGAATCAATTTTTTTTGTTTCTGAAGAAGATGTAGTA
>ERZ1463036.144-NODE-144-length-15879-cov-87.036084_pt1 | contig 15879 bp, 16 predicted proteins | sample MGYA00564485_ERZ1463036 | MGnify/ENA primary metagenome ERZ1463036 (study PRJEB39244, sample SAMEA3635127) | Helicobacter pylori | study: EMG produced TPA metagenomics assembly of PRJEB11511 data set (Assembly of a 5300-year-old Helicobacter pylori... | reverse complement strand
GATTTCCTGGATTAGATATTAGTATTGCTTTAGTATTTTTATCTATTTTAGAAACTATATCTTCTTTTTTAGGTAAATGAAATCAATCTTCTGGATGTGTAGTTATAGGTTTTACACAAACATTTATGCAAGAGCTAAATCCGTTATAGTTAGTATAAAATGGTTTAGGTACTAAGATATTATCTCCGGGGTCACAAGTAGTTATAATAGCAAATAGTAAAGCCTCACTACCACCATTAGTTATAAGTATCTCATCTTTTTTAAAGTCCATATCATATGTAGAGTAATAATTTATCATTTCCTCTATTAACTCAGGTAATCCTTGAGATACTGCATATTCTAACACATCACTATTAAAATTATTAACAGCATCAAAAAAGCTTTTAGGTGTTTTTATGTCTGGCTGACCTATATTTAAATGATAAACTTTTAATCCTCGTTCCTTTGCAGCTGTTGAATATGGAACTAGCTTTCTTATAGGTGGAGATTGCATAGATATAACTCTATTAGAAAAGTTCATTTTTAATACCCCCTATTATTTGTTTGAAAAATCTGTAAAATCTCTTTACAAGAGTATAATAGCAGAAGTTATATTAAAAATCATTCAATTTTTAATGTTAAAATAAAAGAGTAAGAGGATTTACATTTGATGTTAAAATCTGTAAAATTATAAATGTGTATTTGATTAATTTACAAAAATAGTTATAACAAAATATTATTGTGAAAATATTATATAAGATATAAATATATATGATTTGATATATAAATACTCTTAGAAGAGGTGCTTGGTATGAAAGATGTAAGAATTGACTTATTTAGTGGTGATATGGTTATATCTGCACCTGATAGGTCAAGCAGACCTACTGATATTAAACCAATTATGGATGAAGAAGAAGTTTATGATATATATGATTTAAATTGTCCATTTTGTAGAGGTAATGAAGAATATGCAGCTGAAAAAACATTTGAAATATGTAATGGGTCAGAGTGGGTTTGTAGGTCAGTTTATAATAAATACCCAATTATAGATGAAAGTTGTGAAGGTATAAGAGGAAATCACGAAGTTATGATAGATACTTATAGGCATAATGGTTCTTTTTATAACATGAGTGAAAAAGAGTTTAATAATATGTTTTTAATGTATAAAAATAGATATGAGAAGTATATAAATGATAAAGACGTATTATATGTTAGTATATTTAAAAACTTCTTAAAAAAAGCAGGAGCATCTCTAATCCATCCACATTCACAGATTATTTCCATGTCCATGGTGCCTAAAGATGTTAAAAATGAAATTAATATATTAAAAGAGTATTATGAAAACGAAAATGAAAGTTTATACAAAAAGACAATTGAGAAAGAATTAAGTTTAAATGAAAGAGTTGTGTATAATGGTAGTAAATTTATAGTATTAGTTCCTTATGCATCTATGTATAGTAATGAAGTTAGAATTATATGTAAAGATAGTACTAAGTTTGAAGATTTAGAAAATGATAATATACATGAACTTGCATATATATTTAAAAATTTATTTGAAAAAATATATAAAGTATGTGGTTATATGCCGTTTAATTTATGTATGCATTCACACCCTAAAAATATAGATTGTAGTGATTTATTTAATTTACATTTTCATGTAATACCTAGAAAATATAGTTTTGGAGGATTTGAGATAAGTAATGGAATTTATGTATCTTCTACACTGCCAAAAGACTTTGCAAAAAAAATAATATTTAAATAGATAAACAAAGGAGAAAAATATGAAATTTATATCATGGAATGTTAACGGACTAAGAGCTTGTGTTACTAAAGGATTTATGGATTATTTTAAAGAGGTAGATGCAGATATATTTTGTCTGCAAGAAACTAAATTACAAGAAGGTCAAATAGAATTAGAATTAAAAGGATATTATGATTATTGGAACTATGCCACTAAAAAGGGATACTCAGGTACTGCAATATTTACAAAGAAGAAACCACTTAGTGTAAGTTACGGAATAGATATTGAAGAACATGATAATGAAGGTAGAGTTATAACTTTAGAGTTTGAAGATTTTTACTTTGTAACAGTTTATACTCCAAACTCTCAACAGGGATTAAAAAGACTTGATTATAGAATGAAGTGGGAAGATGATTTTAGAAGTTATTTAAATAAATTAGATGAAATCAAGCCAGTTATAATGTGTGGAGATTTAAATGTAGCTCACAAAGAAATAGATTTAAAAAATCCTAAGACTAATAAAAAAAATGCAGGTTTCACAGATGAGGAAAGAAACAAATTTACTGAGTTTTTAGACTCTGGATTTATAGATACTTATAGATATTTTAATCCTGATAAAGAAGGAGTTTATAGTTGGTGGTCTTACAGATTCAATGCAAGAAAAAATAATGCAGGATGGAGAATAGATTATTTTTGTGTTTCTCAAAAATTAAAGGATAGATTAGTTTCAGCTAGTATTCACACTGAAATTTTAGGATCTGATCATTGTCCTGTAGAATTAGTTATAAAATAAAACATAAATTCATAATTTCTTTAATATAATTTAATATACTTTTAATAAGGAGGGAATTATGAATTTATTACAGCTTAAAGAAAAAGTTAATAAAGGAATAGCACTAGGTGCTAAAGTTGTTTATATAAAGGAAGATAGTCTTTTATTTGGAATAGAATCAATAATTAGAGATGAAGGAAATGAAAGTATAATATTTTTAAAATCAAAAGGTGAAAGTTTAAAAAGTGAAGATTTTTTAAATATTATAGATGGAATATATAATCAAATTGGGAATGTAGATGTATATGTAGGTAAAGACGAAAAATATAGAAGTGAAGATAAACCTGTGGAAATTGTAGAATTTGCACAGTATGAAGAAATAAAAATGTTATTTTTAAATGTATAAAAAAGAAGATAGGTCCTAATTTATAAGACCTATCTTCTTTTTTTATATTTAAATCCATTTTTAGATTTATTTTTAATAAATTTATTTGAAACTTTAGTTTTAGGTTGGGGTTGTGAAGCTTCATCTATTAAAAATTGATTTGTTTTCCCCATTTTATAAGCTAAATCTATAAGTTTTTTATCATCAGAAGTTAAATCTCTTCCTAATATTTTTTTGAATTCCTCAAATAAGCTATTATAATCAACTTTCTTCTTAGCTGATTTTGATCTAGTTCTATTAGGTTTTACTGGAGTATAAACATAAGTATCAGCAACTATATTTTCATTATAAATATTTTTAAGAACTAATGCTGTGTAATAAGCATCATTTAATGCATCATGATAAGCTTTATTTTCCTGAAGGTCTAATATCTGTATAGCGTTTTGAAGACCTATACTTTGTCCTGTTGGATTATTAAAGTAAGATGAAGCATATTGTTGAACGTTTATATAGAGCTTGGGTAATCCTTTTGATGGAAGTGAATAATAATTTATATTTCTGTACAATTCTTTTAAATCGCCTGATCCCCATACACACATTATACTGGACTTACTTGATATAAATTTTTTAAAGTCTTTATACACAGTATTAAATGAAGGCGCGTCTTTAACTTTATCTAGTGTTATATGAGTCATCTTACCAACAAAAGGATGAATATCTTTATATATATTTGGTTTTACAAAACTGCTAAATTTATCAATTATATTGAAATTAGCATCTAATTTTATAGCTCCTATTTGTATTATTTCAAAGGGACATTTTTCATCAGAGTATGTTTTATTATTCTCTTTATCAAATCCCTGATTAAATTCTAAATCGAAAACTATATATTCCATACAAATCTCTCCTAAAATTATTAGTTATTAATTTAGTATACCCTATGTAAAAAAAAATTTATACATAGGATTTTAAACTTAAGTTTAAAAGTGAAAAATATTGCGAATATTATATCTTTATACTATAATAATATAAATTACCTTGCGAACTTAAACTACAATTTATTGTTAAATATATTGTAATGTACAATTCGTAAAATAAAATAAGTGAAAGGAAGAACAACAATGCAATCTTTATTATATGTTATAAAAAAAGAAAATCACAACGAAAAAGATTTAAAAGAAATACTATCTAAGCATAAAAATATAATGTTTGTTTCACTTATGGGTGTTGACCTAGGCGGAAACGCTATAGATGAAAAAATACCTATTAAAGTTTTCCTAGAAGATATTAATGATTTCTTAAATTCTGGTATACAAACAGATGGTTCGAGTGTTGAATTATATAACATAGCAACACTAAACAATGCAAAAGTAGATTTAATGCCGGATAATGATGCTGTATGGTATATAGATTATAATATGGAAAATATATGCGATAAGTGCAACTTACCAATAGGAACTTTAAAAATACCATCATTTTTATTGCATGAAGGTAAGAGAGTTTGTTCAAGAGGTATACTAAAGAAATCAGAACAGTATATAAAAGATTCTATACTAGAGATAATACATAAATATCCACACATGATTGAAGAATTAGAAATAGAAAACCCAGATGATATAGAAAGTATAAATTTAACTTCAGCTACAGAATTAGAGTTTTGGGTTAATACTCCAGAAGATAAAGTAGATTTAGAAGCACTTCATGTATCTCAAAGCCTTAAGGAACAATATTGGAAAAGAACAAAAGGAATAATTAGAACTTGTTTAGAAAATAGTTTAATAATACTTCAAAAATTAGGTTTAGAACCAGAAATGGGACACAAAGAAGTAGGAGGAATAACTAGTTCTATAAGCATAGATGGTAAAACAAATCATGCTATGGAGCAGTTGGAAATCGATTGGAAATATTCAACACCACTTCAATGTGCTGATAATGAGTTACTAGCAAGAGAAGTTATAGAGGATGTATTTTCTAGAAATGGACTAGAAGTTACATTTAAGGCTAAGCCTTTAGATGGAGTAGCTGGAAGTGGAGAACACACACACTTTGGTATAAGTGCAAAACTTAAAAATGGAAAAATAGTAAATTTATTTTCTCCATATAACATGACAAGTGATTATACAACTAAATTTGGATATGGGGCATTAATGGGTATACTTAAAAATTATGAAGTGTTAAATCCGTTTGTAACATCATCAAATGATGGGTTTAATAGATTAGTACCTGGATTTGAAGCACCTGTGTGTATAGTTACATCATTAGGACATACTTATGAGTTACCATCTAGAAATAGATCTATTTTAGTAGGTCTTATAAGAGATATAAACAGTCCTTTGTCTACAAGATTTGAATTAAGATCACCAAATCCACTATCAAATACATACTTAGTTATAGCAGGAGCTTATCAAACTATACTTCATGGTATAAAAGCAGTAGCAGAAAGTAAATTAAGTACTAAGGACTTGGAAAAAGAATTATCTAAAGAAATTGGAGAAGATGGATTTTATTTAGAAAAAGATAGATCATATAGAGATGAGAATGATGTATTTGAAGATTATAGTATTGAAGAAAGAAATCAAAGATTTTCAATTCCACCAGCTACAGTTTATGAGAATATGAAAAACTTAGAAATTCAAAGTTATAAAATAGAATCTTTAATACAAGGGGATGTATTTACTGAGAAAATTATAAATTCATTTAAAACTGGGGCAATAGATAAATGGAAAAAAGAACTTAAAAATAGAATTATACAAGATAATATAGATATAATAAGAAGTTTAAAAAAATTACATGATACTGATGATATGAATACATTAGATGAAGTAGCTTGGGATAATATAAATAATTTAAAACATTATTTAATGAAAGATACTATGAGTAAAAAATCTTTATTTACTCAAATAAAGGAAGCTATAGAAAGTAAAGATTATGAACTAGCTTCAAAGTTACAAATAGAAATGAAAGATAAAATGAAAGAAGTGCAACATTTATATATACAATATCAAAAGAATATATTTTAAATTTTTATAAAAATATAAAAGAGCAATCAAGTAAAATCTTAATTGCTCTTTTTAATTTCATAAAATAAATTTACCTAAAAAATATGTGTACAGCTAAGTTTATTGTTAATAAATAAGCTATTATAGATGAATACTGTTTTATATTAAATTTACTTAGAAAATGGATTTTAGTAAAAGTAGCTATCATCAATAAAAATAAAAGTATATATCCAGTATCAAATGATGTTAATTGTTCTCTTAAATAGTAAATATGAGGTATCATAAACACTAAAGCAAGTATTAAAGATATGGTATTAAGCTTATTAAGAGCAGGAAGTACTTTATTTATAGTTGATTTTAAATACTTAGAACTAATTAATAAATATATGTCTTGAAGTATGTATATAGACACATATATTAATATAAATATAGAAGATATAACTCCGAATAGGATTTCTTGATTTTTAAACATACTACCTTCCCCCTTATTAATATAGAAAAATAAAAAGTGTCCTCCAATATACTACTAAGTTTAGTTGTATATTGTGATTGTACATATTATGATTTTTGAATAATTTATAGTAAATTTGTCCATATTAAAAAACAGTGATGGAAAAGGAGGAAAAGCTTATGATTAAAACTTTTAAAATATTAATAATATTAAGCTTAATAACTACTATAAACACACTCAATGTATATGGATTAGAAAGTCAAGCTACTACAAATGAAGAAACTGTAAAAAATATATACAATTTAAAAATAGAACAAAAGAGCATAAATGAACAAATTTCTAAAATAGAGAAAGTAATAGAATCTAAAAGATCATATACAAATGATATAAATGATACTGAAGTTGTACAGTTAAGTTTCATTGATGATAGTAGTTTAAAAGATAATAATGAAATTCAAAAAACTTTTGAAGAAGAGATACAAGAATTAGAAAATTTAAAAAATCAATTAAATATTAATATAAATGATTTAAACGAACAAGAATCTAAACTTAAAGCTGATATAAAAGATACTATTAACTATGGATGTTGGCCAGTTCCAGGATTTAAAGATATAAGTTCACCTTTTGGATATAGAATTCATCCTATATCTAAAGAAAAAAAGTTACATAAAGGTATAGATATTCCCGCTAGCTATGGAACTGATATAGTGGCTACAGATTATGGAGTTGTAACTTTTTCAGGAGTTCAAAATGGGTATGGGAATGTTGTTTATTTACAACATTTTGATGGCAAAGTTTCCATATATGGTCATAATAGTGAAAATATAGTTAAAGAAGGAGATATAGTATCAAAAGGAGAATCTATAGCTAAAATTGGGTCTACGGGTAAATCAACTGGAAATCATGTTCATTTTGAAATAAGTGTAAATGGAGAATTAAAAAATCCATTAGATATAACAATCAAATAAATTAAGTGAAAAAATTATAAAAAATTATAATAAAAGCATAGATAATATCAAAAAGTTTTTACTTTATTATCTATGCTTTTTTATTTTTACTTTAAAATATAAGGAATATAACAAAAAAAGTTTATTTTAAAATATATATTTATAAAAAATATTCAATTGATTAAATATTTTAAAGTTTAAAAGTTAGAAAACTAATTTTCTGATTTTTCCAAAAAAAAAGAAATATTTATAAACAATTGACTTTACAAATTTATAGTATTATACTTATTCAATGTTAAGTAAAATAGTTAGATATCTAATTAAAAAAGAGGTGGATTAAATGGAGAATACAATGGAAGCTATAGCTACTAATAATTTATTATTTATATTTTCGGTAGTAGTTGTAACAGGTATAATATTGGGGAAAGTTAGTGAGCTATTAAAACTACCTGATGTAATATTATATTTGATTGCGGGGATAATAATAGGTCCTGCAGTTTTAAATATAATAAGTGTAGAATCTTTTCCAATAGAAAATAATCTTATATTAACCTTTGGATCGGCATTTATACTATATGAAGGTGGTAGGGAAGTAAATTTAAGAGTATTAAATAAAGTTAAAGTCAGTGTTGGGTTACTGGCAACTTTAGGTGTAGTAATATCTACTGTAGTAGTAGGATTTGCAACTAGTAAGATATTTCCAGTTTCTATAATGACAGCTTTATTAATAGGTGCAGTTATAGCATCAACTGACCCAGCGGCACTTATACCAGTGTTTAAGCAAGTTAATATAAAGAACAAAATAAAGCAAACTGTAGTTAGTGAGTCGGCATTTAATGATGCAGTTGGAGCTATATTAGTAAGTACTTTATTAGCAGTTATAACATCTGGTTCATTTTCAGCTGGAGAAAGTTTAAAAGAATTGATAGTTTCAGTTGTAGTAGGTTTAATTGTTGGTATGGCAATAGGACTAATATTTTCATTACTAGTATCTGATAAAAAGTGGGGAGTATTTCATTCATATGCTCCAATAATATCAGTTTTAAAAGTTGCATTAGCTTACGAAATAGCTACTAAATTACATGGTAGTGGATATATGGCTGTATTTATAGCAGGACTTATAGCAGGAAATAGAAAATTATTTGGATTATGGGTACCTGAAGAAGATTTTCATGCAGAACATTTCTTTAGAGAAAGTGTAGGAGCATTATGTCGTATGGCTATATTTATAGTTTTAGGAACACATGTAGACTTAGCTGCACTTGGTCAATATTGGTTACCATCATTATTAGTAGTATTAGTCCTAATGTTTGTGGCAAGACCTTTAGTAGTATTGATATGTACTTTATTTGATAGAGAGGCTAAATGGGAATTTAAAGATAAATTATTTATGATGTGGGTAAGAGAAACAGGAGTTATACCTGCTGCATTATCAGGGATAATAGTTTCTATGCAAATACAAGGGTATGAAATAATATCATCAGTAGTGTTTATGACAATATTAATAACATTAATAGTACAAGCTAGTACAACTAAATTATTAGCTAAAAAGTTAGATTTATTAGAAGAAGAAAAAGATGAAAATATAAAAGCTAAAGATGTAGCATAATAATAAAAAACTATCTAAAAAAGTTTATATTAAACTTTTTTAGATAGTTTTTTTATTTTTTATATATGAAAATAAAAACTTAACTAATCCAGATTAAATTTTATATAGATGTAGAAGGAAAAAATAGATATTAATAGAATTTATATATATAAATTTGAAAAATTCAATAAATTGGGGGTTGGTTAATGAAAAAAAGGTTATTAGGAGATGTACTAATTTATTTCATAGCTCCAATTATTTTATTTGCCTTTTTTAAAGAAAAGGTTAAATTTTATTCAACAATCATATCATTTATATTATTTATATCTTATTCTATATTAATTAAATATACTCAATGTAGATTTAATTTATCAGGAATATTATTTGCATCAATATATACTGTAATTCAATCTCTAAAGATAAGTCTAACTGATCCATATCATATATACATATATGATAGTTATTGCTTATTATTACTATCTATATTTATAATAACTTTAAATTTATTTAATAAAAATATATTTAAGCAATTATATATAGATGTTCTTAAGTTATTAAATTTAAGTCAAGTTCAAATCATGAATACTATAAAAAGGAATAATTTGTATAAAGATTTCTATAAAATCACAAATATTGCAAACTTACACATATTGATACTAGTTTTAATTAGATTATATTCAATTATTATTTTAGGTAAAAATGAATATTTAAAAAACTTAAATTTAGAGATAGTTATATGTACCTTGTTTTTTATAATTGAAGCAGTGCTAGTTACTTATTTTAAAAGAAAGATAAATGATATATTGCAAAATGGAAAAATAAAAAATATTAAATTTATGAGCTCAGAACCTAGAGTGATAAACTTTGATAAATATAAAAATCTAAATAAATAAGGGACTATTCTAAACAGTCCCTATTATTTGTGTGACAAAATGTGCTATTTTATCTGAATCTATAGAGTTTTTAAACTTAGCCATATTATCTTTCATAAATGATATTCTATCATCTAATTTTTGCTTTACTAATGCATCCAATAATTCTTTTAAATCACTTTCATCGTTATATATAATACCTATGCCTTTATCTATAATAAATTTGGCATTTTCAATTTCTTGTCCAACTTTAGGAAGCATAACGACTATAGGTATTTCGCTTTTTATGGCTTCAAACAAAGTTGCACCGCCTGGCTTTGTTATTAATAGCGTATGCTCTTTTAATAAAGATGGCATGTTAGTTACAAAGCCAAGTACATTTATATTTTTAAGGGGTTTTTTATCAGTTAATTTATCATATAGTTTTTTATTTTTACCGCATACAATAGTAACTTCTAATTTATCACTATATTCATGTATTAATTCATCTATGTAGTAAAAAAAATCAGTTTCCATATCAAATAGACCTCTACCACCACCGACTATAAGCAGTTTATGTTTATTAGAGGTTAAGTTAGAATGGTTATTAAATTCTTTTTTTACAGGAACACCTGTGACCTTAATTATATTAGGATTTATACCTTTTTGTACGTATCTGTTTTTAATTTCATGAGAAGCGACAAAATACATATCTGTACTAGGGTAAATCCACTCTAAACTATCTACGACATCAGTAACTACAGTTATAGCAGGAACTTTAAAATCAGGATTTTTAGATTTAAAATGATCAACACAAGCACATGCCATTGGAAATGTAGATATTATAAGGTCTGGATTAGTATCTAAAATATACTCAGATAATTTAGGTGTATACATCTTATATGATACATCATGTTTTGAATCAAATGACTTTTTTAGATAGTAATAATAATTATAAAGTCCTGGAGTATATTTTGTATTAGCTTCGTAAAGTTTAACAAGTGGTTTGTTCATTTTAGGAAGACTAGCACTTATAAAGTTTTGTATAACCACATTATATGTAGGTTCTTTTTCAAGAATGTAATCTCTAATAGCATTAGCAGCACTTATGTGTCCTGCACCAAATTGAGCTGTGAGAATTAAGATAGTTTTATTGGTATTATCCAATATATCACCTCTTCTTTATAAATTTAGCTGATGATAGTATTATACATTTATATAATTATTAAATCAAATATATATTAAATATATGCAAAGGAGTGAATAAATGGAAGGAACAGGTATAAAAAGCAAGGAAAATATATATAAAGATTTTGAATTAATGGATTCATTTAGAATAGTAATATATTCAATAGTAGGTATATTTATATTTTTTATACCTATAAATATAAATGGACATACAAATACAATTTTATATCATATGTACTTTTTTATACAAGAAAAGTATATAGAATTAATTAAAATATATATTTTTATAATGGTATCTATAGGAGCAATATTGCCAATACTAAAATATAAAGATAAAGATTGTGATATTTTTAGCAATATAATTAAATGTATAAAACCTATAAGTATAATATTTATACTTATAATTTTCTCAAAAAAAGATTATAACTTATATAGTGATGATAGTTTACTATTTATGCAAGATTTAGTATTAAAATCAGTTATATTACTTTCACTGAGTTCTATATTTATGCCGCTTATAACTGAATATGGTCTTTTGGATATAGTAGAAGCGTATTTTCATAAGTATATGAAAAAAAATTTTAAGCTAAGTGGAAAATGCATATTAAATATTATGATATATTTATTTATAGATACATTTAGTGGTATGTTTATGACAAATAAATTATATAAAAAAGGAAAGCTAAGGCATAATGAAGCTTGTATATTAGTTTCATGTTTTTCTTTTACTAGTATAATCAATTACTTTTATATAGCTGATGAATTAAAATTAGAATCTAAATTATTAACAATGATTATATCTTTATTTTTAAGTTTATTTGTAAACTATTTAGTATGTAGAATATGGCCATTAAAGAACAAGAAAAAGTCTTACTTAAATAAAACATCGTATAAAGAGAGTAATTTTAAAAAAGATAAATTTAAAAATGCTGTAAGAAAATATTTATTAAATAAGGAAAATAATAAGTTATATACACTTATGATAGATAGTTTTAAAGAATCATTTAATATAATTATGACAATATTACCAAATTTAGTTATAATTATATTTATAGGAGAGTTTTTAATAAATAATACTGGATTAGTTAATACTATTAGTCATATTATAAAACCGATTATGGAACTGCTAAAATTACCAAATGAAATACAATTAAGCGAGTCTATATTTTTAAGTTTATTTAATGCTAATAGAATTATAAAGTTTATAAATAATGATATATCTAATATATCAATTTTTATAATATTTGTTATATCTATTGTGCAAACGATATCAATGACTGGTAATATATTATATTCAAGTGGAATAAATATACCATTAAAAAAAGTAGAATTCATAATAATTGGTATAGAGAAATTATTAATAACTCTAATATTAATATCTTTAGTTTATTATTTAAATTTAATCTATTTATAAATAATAGGAGGTTTAGATTATGGATTATAAATCTGATTTAGTAAAAAAGTATTTAAATGATGTATTAAACATACCTAGTCCATCAGGATATACTCAAAACATAATGGAGTATATAAAAAAAATTTTAGAAACACATAATGTAGACTATAAAGTTACAAATAAAGGCGCTATAGTTGCGACTATAGAAGGGGAAGATACAGAATATCAAAAAACTTTATCTTGTCATGTAGATACGTTAGGAGCTATGGTAAAAGAAATTAAATCTAATTCAAGATTAGCACTAACTCAAGTTGGCGGATATATGATGCACTCTATTGAGGGTGAGTGTTGTAAAATACATACAAGAGATGGTAAGGTTTATGAAGGTACTATACAAACTACTAAACCATCTGTACACATACATTCAGATGCCAGAGAATTACAAAGAATTCCAGCTAATTATGAAGTAGTTATAGATGAAGAAGTATTTACAAAAGAAGATACTCAAAAGTTAGGAATAGAAGTGGGAGATTTTATATCTTTTGACCCAAGAGTTAAAATGACTGATTCTGGATTTATTAAATCTAGACATTTAGATGACAAAGCTTCAGTGGCAGCAGTTTTATATATAATAGAATATATAAAACTTGTTGGCATAAAACCTAAAAATACTATAAATTTCTTCTTTAGTAACTATGAAGAAGTTGGTCATGGTTCATCAGCAGCTATACCAGAAAAAACAAAAGAATTTATAGCAATTGATATGGGATGCCCTGGAGAAGGCCAAAATTCAACTGAATATGATGTATGTATATGTGCAAAAGATTCAGGTGGACCGTATGATTATGAGTTAACTACTAGACTTATAAATCTAGCTAAGGATAACAATATAGGATATAAAGTTGATACTTATCCAAATTATGGTTCAGATGCAGGTGCTATGATAAGAGCTGGATATGATGCCAAAACTGCTTTAATAGGTGCTGGTATATTTGCATCACATGGATATGAAAGAACAAATATAAAAGCTATAATAGAAACTATAAAACTAATAATGGAATATATTAAATAATAAAAAAAGCTGTTAGACGCATTATATAGTGTCTTAACAGCTTTTTTATTAGCATTTGAAATGAGGTATGAAAAAATATTTAACATAGTATTGTGTAATGCATAGTATTGTGTTAACATAAAAATATGATAATTAAACGAGGTACTGTATAAAGCATAGTAGTTTGTTTATTGTAGAAAGGATAGAGTATATGAATACACAATTTAAAAAAGGTGTTTTAGAAATATGTGTGCTAGCTCTTATACATAAAAAAGATATGTATGGATATGAGATAGTACAAAATATATCTAAAGTAATTGAAGTTAATGAAGGAACTATATATCCTTTATTAAGACGACTTACAAAAGAAGGTTACTTTGAAACATATATACTAGAATCAAGTGAAGGTCCAGCAAGAAAGTATTATAAAATAACTGAGCTTGGTAGAGATAATTTAATAAATCTTAAACGTGAATGGAAAAACTTCACTAGTGCGGTAGATTATCTTATAAATTTAGATTAAGGAGGTAGTTGTGTTGAATAAAAGAGAGTTTTTAGAGATATTAAAAGATTACTTATCTAATCATTTTTCAGATGATGAAGTTAATGATATACTAAGAGATTATGAAGAATATTTTATAGATGGGGAAATAGAAGGAAAAAGTGATATTCAAATAATTGAATCATTGGGTTCTCCTAAATCTATAGTAAGAGATTTGGTAGATGAAATGAATTCAAGCAAGATAAATTCAAGTAATAAAAGGTTTGATAAAATTTATGATAATTTAAATAAAGTTAAATTAAAGTTTATAGATAGATATCAAAAATCAAAAGAAATTATAAATAATAAATTAACTCCAAACTTAAAAAATGATGAAGAAGGATTATCAACTAAACTTATAAAAATACTTTTAACAGTATTAAGTGCAGGGTTAATATTTATAGGAGTTTTATTTGTATTATTTATGATTTTTATAGGTATAGGAATAATAGCATCAAATATTGCATTTGTTACATTAATAATAACATCAGGTCCATTATTTGCTTTAGATAAATCTATAACTTTATTGATAATATTTACAATTATAACTATATTAGGGTTTGATATTTTGGGAATTCAAGTATATATATATTTATTAAAATTAGGAAAAAAATTATATAAACGTTATATAAATTGGCTAAAGAATAAAAAGATATATATAAATGCAAAAGAAAGAAAAGTAAATTATAAAGGAGATGATATAGATGAATAAAAAAATAACAGTATTTGCGGTTATATTAATTGTAATAGGAATTATAGGAACTATATCATCAGCAGTGAATGCAGTTCCATTTGCAACAAATTATGTAAATGAAATTATAAAAAAAGCAAATGAAGAAGTTAAGATATATGAAAAGAAAGTAGATATAAATAAATTATATATAGAAACTAAAACTGTCAATGTTGAGATAAGAAAAAGTGATTCAGATAAACTTATAATAAAACAAGTTGGAAATTTAAACACTAAAACATTTGATATAGATGAAAATAATAAGGAATTTAAAATAAAATCAAATGATGAAAATAAATATTTAGATTCAAAAATACAAGGATTTGGTGATGCTATATTAAATATGATCAATAACTCTTATAATAAAATTATAGTATTTGTTCCAAATCATGTAGATATAAAGGTTAGAACTAGTGTTGGAGATTTAATAGTAGAAAATAAAGATGTGTTACTTAATAAAATAGAATTTAACACTTCACAAGGTCAAATTATACTGCCTAAAGAAAGTAAAAAACTAGAAAATTTAAAAATTAGTTCTATGGGAACTATAAATCTTAAAGTTAGTGAACTTTTAGGAATAAAAAATATAGATATAAGCACTCAAGGTAGTGTTTATATAGAATCTACACCAGATGATATATTTGTAGATAATATAGAAAGTTTCATATCAGAATATATAAATATAATAACATCTAGTAGAGATTTTGATACTATAGATATAAAATCTAATATACCTATTGCTAAAAATTTAAATATAGATAATAAATCAGGAAATGTTTATTTAGATTTACCTGTAGATCGTTATAATATACATTTTGATTTAAATTCATTAAAAGGTATACATTTTGATAATGAAAATCAAGAGGTTGAATCTGATAAATTAATAAATAAATTTGAAGGTAGTTTTAGAGACCAAAAAGAAAATGAATTAAAATATAATGTATATGTTAACTCAGATAATATAAATGTATATAAAAAATAATATAATTGAAATTAAATAAAGGAGCTTTTCAAAAGCTCCTTTATTATTTAAAAAACATTATTACTATTTTTATTAGTTAAATAAGAAGCCATAGCAAGCATTCCAAGTCCTAATGTAAATTTAGCTTGTTGTTTGATTGCATATTTTGCAACAGGTACAGTTATTTTTCTAGTTTTAGGACTAATTAAACTTACTCCTGTTAATACTGTTGCGGAGGCTGCTGTAGCAGTTATAACGGGATGTTGTTTAGCATAATCCTTTACATAGTCAACTGTAGTTTT
>ERZ1463036.142-NODE-142-length-15959-cov-34.257608_pt1 | contig 15959 bp, 12 predicted proteins | sample MGYA00564485_ERZ1463036 | MGnify/ENA primary metagenome ERZ1463036 (study PRJEB39244, sample SAMEA3635127) | Helicobacter pylori | study: EMG produced TPA metagenomics assembly of PRJEB11511 data set (Assembly of a 5300-year-old Helicobacter pylori... | reverse complement strand
ACTTATCTATTTTTCAAAATTTTAAAGTGAATTTATTTATGAAATTTTTAATTGTATATTTATATCAATTATTCATAAAAAAAGAGAGAGACTAAGTCTCTCCCTCTTAAGATATAATTAAAATATAATTATTTATTATTTTTTACCTAATGGATATAATAATTTTTGAATATCATCATTTTCAAAATTATCTAGACTTACATAAGTAGCTCCAGTATCTATTCTTTTTTCAACGCTTTTACCTTCTAATACATCATTAGCAGCTTTAACTCCTAAATATCCCATATTATATGGATTTTGAACAACGAAGCCATCAATTACTTTTTCTTTTAAGAAAGCAATTTCTTGATCTGATGAATCAAATCCTATTAATGTTATATCGTCTAATTTTCCTTTTTCCTTAACAGCTGTAGCAACACCTACAACAGCCCCTTCATTTGTTGCATATAATCCTTTTAAGTCTGGATTAGCTGTCATTATATCAGTAGCTTTAGCAAGTGCCTTTGCATGATCTCCATCTGAATATTGTATTGAAACTATTTCTATATCTTTATGATTTTTTTCTATTTCTTCTTTAAATCCATCTCTTCTTTCTTGAGCTGTTGATGTTCCCTCATTATGAGCAACTATAGCAACCTTTCCTTTTCCACCGATTCGTTTAGACATTTCTTTTGCTGCAATTGCTCCTGCTACTTTGTTATCAGTAGCAACAAAACTCTTTTGAATATCTGAATCTAAATCTGAGTCAAAAGTTATTACTGGAATACCTTTTTCTTCTGCCTTTTGAACTACTGGTAATAAAGCCTTATTATCAAGAGGAGCAAGCATTATAGCTTTAGCTTGTTTTGTTATTGCATTTTCAACCATCTCTATTTGTCTGTCAACTTCTGTTTCATTATCTGGACCTTCAAAAGTTACTTTTATACCAAGTTCTTCTGCTGCCTTCTGTGTTCCTTGTTCTACAGTCTTCCAAAACTCATGTTGATATCCTTTTGAAATAACTGCAATATAAGTATCATCCTTTTTTCCTTCTGTTCCACCTGATGAATCTCCTGTTCCTTGACCTCCTGAACTACATCCAACAACTCCAACTGCAAGCACTGCTGCTGTTGCAACCATAGCCACAAGTTTTTTTAATTTCATAAATCATACCCTCCCACAAACTTTATGTTTTAATTTAATTAATTATTTATTTTAATAACTAACTAACAATTATTAACTATCTCTTTTTCTTTCTAAGCATATCTACATATACAGCACCTATAACAACTGCTCCCATAGCAAGCATTTGCCAGTTTTGTGATACATTCATTAGATTAAGACCATTTTTTAATACACCCATTATAAAAGCACCAAGAATAGTTCCTGTTATTGAACCTTCTCCTCCACTTAAAGATGTTCCTCCAATAACAACAGCTGCTATTGCATCTAATTCATATCCTTCTCCAGCAGTTGGCTGACCTGAATTTATTCTTGCAGCCAATACAATACCCGCAATAGCACACATAAGTCCACAATACATATATACAAATAATTTAGTTTTTAATACATTTATACCAGATAATCTTGCTGCTTCCTCATTACTTCCTATTGCATAAGTATATCTTCCAATTAAAGTTTTCTTTAATATAAATCCTGATATAATAGCTAATACAATTAAATATATTACAGGATAAGGAATAATTCCAAATAACTTTCCTTGAGATATAGTTGAAAAAGTTGGCGCTGAATCAAAATATACTGGTTTTGCATTAGTAAGTACTAAAGTTAGTCCTCTAGCCATCATCATTGAACCAAGAGTTGCTATAAAAGGTGGTAAATTAAACTTCCCAATAAGCAAACCGTTTACAGTGCCAAATAGCATACCAACTAATATAGCAAGTATTACAGCAACTGTAATGCTCATTCCTTTACTTATAAAAAGTCCTGCGGAAACACCACTTAATGCAATTATTGCACCTAATGATAAATCTATACCTGAAGTTATAATAACAAAAGTAACCCCTATAGCCATTATTCCTATTACAGCAGTTTGTAATGCTATTGTTATTATATTATCTACATTTAAAAAATGCGGTGTTGCAACTGAGAAAAATAAACACATTAAAAGCAAACTTATACCTGCTGCCATTTTCTGTAATAGTGCTTTATTCTCTTTTTTATCACTATTTAATACTTTCTTATTTTTAATAGCTTCCATACCAAAAATCTCCCCCTAAAATTATTAACTATTAGATGCTAAGCTCATTATTTTTTCTTGTGTAGCATCTTTTATATCAAGTTCTCCTGTTTTCTTACCTTCATGCATTACAATAATTCTATCACTCATCCCTAAAATTTCAGGTAATTCAGAAGAAATCATAATAATAGCAACCCCTTTTTCGGCTAATTCTTTCATTAAAGTGTATACTTCATATTTAGCACCAACATCTATTCCTCTTGTTGGCTCATCGAATATAAGAACTTTAGTATCTCTGCAAAGCCATCTTCCTATTAATACTTTCTGCTGATTTCCACCACTTAAAAACTTAGTTTTTTGACTTAAAGATGGTGTTTTAGTTTTTAAATCATTAATTTTTTCATTTGATATCTTTTTGCATAGTTTATCGTTTACAACAGATAATTTACTGTATTCCTTTATATTTGCAATAACAGTATTAAACTCTACATCTAAATCTAATAAAAGTCCATCTCTCTTTCTATCTTCTGATAAATATGCTATTTGATTTTTTATTGCATCTACTGGTGATTTTATTTTTATTTTATTTCCTTCTAAATAGAATTCTCCTGAATCAATAGGATCAGCTCCAAAGATTGCTCTTGCAACTTCAGTTCTTCCAGCTCCCATAAGCCCTGCAAATCCTAATATTTCTCCTTTTTTAACGCTAAAGCTTACATCATGTAACTTACCTTTTCTGTTTATATTTTTGGCTTCAAATACTACTTCTCCTATATTTGGCTCTCTTTTTGGATATTGATCTTTTATATCTCTTCCAACCATCATTTTAATAATTTCATTTATATCTACATCTTTCCATATTCTAGTTCCTATATAACTTCCATCTCTAAGTACAGTTATTCTATCTGCAATATGCTTAAACTCCTCCATTCTATGAGAAATATAAACTATTCCAACCCCTTCTTTTTTTAATTTTTTTATTATTTTAAATAAATCTTCAATTTCTGACTCTGTAAGTGCTGATGTTGGTTCATCTAATAATAAAACTTCTGATTTAAATGCTAATGCTTTCGCAATTTCAACCATTTGTTGTTCTGCTACACTTAAATTATCAACTCTCTCATTAGGGTCAATGCTTAAGTTCAATGATTTTAATACATTTTCTGTATCTTTAATCATTTTTTTTTCATCAATAATAAATTTATTTTTCTTTGGCTCTCTACCTATATATATATTTTGAGCTACTGTAAGATGAGGTAATAAATTAAATTCTTGATGTATTATAGATACACCACGCTCTGCTGCTTCTTTAGGATTTTTTACGTTAAATTCTTTTCCTTTAAATAGTATATTTCCCGAATCCTTTTTATAGACTCCTGTTAGTACTTTCATAAGTGTTGATTTTCCAGCACCATTTTCTCCAATAAGAACATGTACTTCTCCTTTTAAGACTTCAAGCTTTGCATTTTTTAAAGCTTGTACTCCTGGAAAGGCTTTATCTATACCCTCCATATTTAGCAATACTTGCTTTGACATTTAATCACTCCCCGCACCCCTTTTTTTGTTTATGTTGTTTTATTTTTATTCAATTTACTTTATATAATTATACCTTTTTTTTCCAATTACCGCAACATGAATTTTAATTTATTTGAATTTTTACCATATTTTGTTTATAATGTTTTTGTATTCTTTTATTTTATATTCAAAGGAGAGTGTTTTTATGTTAAAAAAAATTCCTTCAATTATTTCACCTGAACTTATAAAAATACTTATGGAAATGGGACATGGAGATACAATAGTTATTGCAGATGGCAATTTCCCTTCATCTTCTTGCGCAAAAAGGTTAGTTAGATTAGATGGGCATAATGTTCCTGAAATTTTAGAAGCCATATTAACTTTATTTCCATTAGATACTTATTCAGAAAAACCAGTAAAACTAATGAATGTACTTCCAGGTGATAATTTCGTTCCTAATATTTGGGATACTTATAAAACTATTATAAAAAAAGAATTTTCACCTTTTGATTCTTTTGGATTTATAGAAAGATTTGATTTTTATGAAGAAGCAAAGAAAGCATACGCTGTTATAGCAACATCAGAAAAAGCTCTTTATGCTAATATAATTTTAACTAAGGGTGTAATTTAGATAAAAAAATTGGCACTTTAATTAAAGTGCCAATTTTTAATATTTTATTTTAAATAATATTCTAATACATTTCTTACTTTAGAAACAACAGCATGAGAACCACCTTTTTCTTTAACATCTTCAATAATCATAGAAATTGTAATTTTTGACCCTTTAATATCTGTTGCTATAAACCATCCATTTTCTGTTCCCTTCTTATCATTTTGACTCTTTTTAATTTCTGCTGTTCCTGTTTTTCCTGCTAATTCTTGACCTGGTATTTTAGCATCTGTGGCAGTACCACCTTCACTATTTATAGGTTCTTTAAATGCATTTACTAAATCATTTAAATATTTTTTCTCTATTGTTTGTTTTTTAAATATTTCTTCTTTATTATTTATACTTGTAACCAATCTTGGTTTCATTATATTCCCTTCATTTGATAAAGCACTATAAGCAAGTGTCATATTTAAAGGGGTAACCAAAACTTGACCTTGACCATATCCACTATCTGCTAATGCTATTTCACTCTCTATTTTCCCATTATTTGAAATTTGTGAAGTTTCCATTGGATATCCAAAATCTATTTTTTCTCCTATTCCAAATTTCTTAGCCCCTTCAATAAATTTATCACTTCCAAGGTCTACTGCAACTTGAGCAAAATATATATTATCAGAATACTTAACAGCATCATTTAAATTTACTGATTTACCTGGATTTTTAACTCTTGTAACCTTATAATCACCCCATGAACTATCTTTTTGCCAACTTAATCCCTTTATATCTTTTTTATCATTTGCTTTTATAACCCCATCTTGGATTCCTGTAGTTGCAGTTATAAGTTTAAATGTAGAGCCTGGTGAATAAAGCTTTGTAAATCTATTTTCATAAGACGCATTTTTTGTATCCTCTAAAGCTTTCTTTTGAGTTTTTGTCATATAAGTTGTAAACATATTTGAATCATAAGAAGGTGAACTTACCATAGCTAATACTTCGCCTGTTTTAGGATTTAATGCAGTAGATGCTCCCTTTTCTCCATTTATTTCTCTATATATTTTCTTTTGAAGATTTGAATCTATAGAAATTGTTATATCACTTCCATTTTTAGGATCTTTATTAGCAACTTCTATTTTTTCGTCTCCTCTTTCAATATATATTTTCCCTCCATTTTCACATCTTAACTTATCTTCATAAACTTGTTCTAATCCACTTTTACCAATTAAACTATGTGTATTATACCCTTTGTCTTTATTTTTTTCTAATTCCTCTTTTGTAATAGGTCCTACATATCCTACTAATCTACCAAACGCTTCTCCACCACTATAAACTCTTGATATAGAATTTTGAATTAATATTCCATCCTCATCACGATTTTTTAAACTATTAAGTTTTGAATCATTAGGTAATATTTTAACTATTTCTACAAAATGACTTGGATTGCTATTTGAATCTAATTTTTTAATTATTGTATCCTCACTTATGTCTAAAGCTCTTGCTATTTCTTTTATTTTTTCATCTTTATTTTTTCTATTAAATATAGCTGGATGTATACCAACAATATTAATTTTTCCATCCTCTGCTAAAGCTTTCCCGTCTTTATCTAATATTTTACCTCTTACTGCATTTATGGTATTAACTTTTATTTTATCTCCCTCTTGCATGTTAGGAAAAATCAAATTATCATTCCACTTTATTTTATAATCTTTATCTTCTTTTACTAAAGTAACTTTAAAATCATCTAATTTTAGATTTCCAGCTACTGTATCCATAGTTAAAGAAAATGGAATAATTACATCATTATTTTCTTTTGTAGCCTCACCTAGTTTAATATTAATATTACTAGCATTCATAGCTCCATATATATTTCCAAGCCTTTGAACAAATGTTGTTTCATCAATAGTACCTTTTGAATCTTTGCTAAGCATATCATACATACCCTTATAATCTAAACTTTGCCACTTATCTTTATACTTATTAAAAACATCAATAGCTTTACTTTTACTAGAACATCCAATAAAGGATACCGTTAGTAAAAATGTTATAAAAGCTATAAAATAAATTTTTTTGTTAAATTTCATAATACCCCTCCACCTAATCTAATTATTTTATAATAATTAGATAATATTATTCTTCTCTTTTAACCTTTGAATCTCATAATCCTTTTCCTTAATTAAATTCTTATACATATTTTCTTTTATATTCCATTCATTTTTATTCCACTCTTTACTAAGAGTATTTATAAGAGATGCCATTTCATCAGCACTTCCTACTATCCTATTAAATAATAAAAGATTAGATTTTAATATTTCTGGAATTTCATTATGGGAATATCTAAGTCTATGATCAATTTCACCATATCCTTCTTCAAATATAGTTCTAACCTGTATTTCTGCTATAACTTTTTTATTAGTTGGATAAAACTCAACTAAGTAATGTACTGACCTATATCCTGATTGTCTTGATCTAACCTCTATCCCAAGTTTATTAAATATCTCAGTATTATCTCCTTCTCTAACATTGGCTGTTATTTCTATAACCTTCCATGTATTTATTATAAAATCATGTATTTCTTTCCACTGTTCTTTAAAAATATGTATTACCCTAATTCCAATTAAATCATTTATTTCATCTTTATAGTTATTTACTGTAAATTCAAAATCACCCCCATATTTCTCTTTCCTATCTTTTGTTTTTCTTACAATCTTTTCTATAAGCCTATCACTTGCTTTTATTCTAGACTTTACAGAATGAATACATTCGTTTGCCCTTAATATGTTTGCTATAAAATTAGCTTGATTTTCATAAGACTCTAAATATTCTATATAGTCTTTATATATTTCTTCTAAGTTTTTAATATTTATATTGTTTTCTTCTATAATTGTTTCACAATGACTGTATTTCTTTAAAAATTTTTGTATCTCAAATTTATTTTTCATAAATATTTCTCCTAAATTTAAACATTACATTTATATTATATCACTAAATTTTATTAATAACTTATAACATAACTTATACTAAGTAACTTTTTAAAAATTAAAATTTCATATTTATAAATTGCTAAAAAAATAAAAAGGTTAGGAATTAATCCTAACCTTTTAAACTCATTTTATTTTTCACCATAAAGTTTAATTATGTTTACAATAGTTTCTACTGCTTTTTCCATAGATTCTACTGCTATATATTCATATTTCCCATGGAAATTTTCTCCACCAGTAAACATATTTGGAGTTGGAAGTCCCATAAATGATAATCTAGCTCCATCTGTACCTCCTCTTATTGGTACAACATCTGGAGTTATGTTTGCCATTTCCATTGCCTTTTTAGCAGTTTCAACTATATGCATTACAGGTTCTATTTTTTCTTTCATATTTCTATATTGTTCTTTTATTTCAACTTTAACTGTTCCTTCACCATAAACTTCATTTAATTTCTTTTCAGCATTTTTAAATTCCTCTATTCTTCTATTAAAAGTATCTTCAAAGAAATCTCTTATTATAAATGACATTTCAGTATTTTCTACTGTTCCATTTATACTTATAAGGAATGAAAATCCTTCATATCCTTCTGTTTTTTCTGGAACTTCATCAAGAGGTAACATGCTTAAAAATTCATGTGCCACTAGTGATGAATTAATCATTTTATTTTTAGCACTTCCTGGATGTACATTTTTCCCCTTAATAACAACCTTTGCACCTGCTGCATTGAAGTTTTCATATTCTAATTCTCCAAGGGCTCCTCCATCTACAGTATATGCAAAATCTGCTCCAAAACCTTCTACATCAAATTTATCAGCACCTCTACCAACTTCTTCATCTGGAGTAAATCCAATCTTAATATCTCCATGCTTAATTTCTGGATGATTTATTAAATACTCTACAGCTGTTATTATTTCAGATATTCCAGCCTTATCATCTGCTCCTAAAAGAGTTGTACCATCTGTTGTTATTAAAGTTTTTCCAACATAATTTTTAAGCTCTGGAAATTCTTTCGGATCTAGATTTATATTTAACTTTTCATTTAAAACTATAACATCTCCATTATAATCTTTAACAAATTGAGGTTTTACATTTTCTCCACTCATATCAGGAGCTGTATCCATATGTGATATAAAACCTATAGTAGGAATTTTTTTATCAGTGTTAGCCTTAAGTGTTGCATAAACATATCCAAACTCATCAAGTTTAACATCAGATAATCCTATCTCTTTTAATTCCTTTTCCAAAACTTTAGCTAAATCTAATTGACATTTTGTACTTGGAATTGACTCAGATTCTTCATCTGACTTAGTGTTTATTTTTACATATTCTAAAAATCTTTCTTGAACTTTTTTCATATTATAATCTCTCCTCATATAATATTTTAATATAATTATACACTAAAAATAGTTTAATTTTTTGTTTTTGCTTTATTTTTAATATTATTTTAAACAATGCATATATTTTATTACATCTTTTCCATCAACTACATAAGCTTGACCCTTTGAACAGAATATTGATGAACTAGTATATTCTATATCACTATTTTTATCATACCCTTTACTTTTTATTACCTCATCTTCATTATGACAATAATAATACCCATCAAAAACTAAACTTAAAAATCCATTTCCTTTTGTAAAACTTATAAACTCCAAACTATAATCAACAAAAGTTTTTACTGGTCCCCTACCAGTTATTATTACTCTATCCCCAATATTTATAGGCTCATCAAATTCACCTTTTCTCTTTTGAATATCTGATAATACTCTTCCTATTAACTCTATATTCACATCAATCTTAAACTTATAATATGGTTCTAAAAGCTTATTATTTGCTTCATCAAGCCCTTGCCTTAAAGCTCTTTTTGTAGCTTCTCTAAAATCTCCTCCAGTAGTATGCTTATTATGCGACCTACCAGTTAATAAAGTTATTTTCAAATCAGTAATTGGACTTCCTGTTAATATTCCTTTGTGTTCTTTTTCAAATATATGTGTTTTTATTAAATTTTGATTTCCAATAGTTAAATCATCAGTATGACATTTATTTATAAATGTTATACCACTACCTCTTTCACCTTCTTCTATTTTTAAATTAACTTCACTATAATGTCCTAGTGGTTCAAAATGACCATACCCTAACGTTTCTCCAATTATTGTTTCTTTATAAAGTATTTCTGGTTTATCAAAATCTACATTAAGATTAAACCTATTTTTTAAAATATCTTTTAAAACTTCAAGTTGAACTGTTCCCATTATATCCAAATGTAACTCTTTAAGACATTCATCAAAGCTAACATTTAAACTATTATCTTCACTTTCTAATGTTTTAAATATCTTTAAAACCTCATTACTATTAATTTTTTCATCATATATAACTTTAACTTTTAAAGTAGGAATCATTTCATAATTTATATCATCATTAAATCCTAAAGACATTCCACTTTGTAAATTATTTGCTCCTAAAATACAAGCTACCTCTCCTGCTTTTACTTCATTTATTACTTTAAACTTATTTCCATTATAAAGTCTTATTTCATTTATTTTTTCTTTAAAATTATCTAAAATAATTTTAAAATTTATCTCATCTTTTGCTTTTAATGTACCATTTAAACACTTTATAAATGATAATTTATTGCCTTTTTCATCATGTTTTATTTTAAAAACTCTACCTTTAAACTCTCCAAATTCATTATAAGAAGTATATGTTAAATTATTAAAATCGTCTAAAAACTCTACTATCCCTTTATCTAAAAGTGCAGAACCACTATAACATAAAAATAACTTTCTACTTTTTATAAGCTCTTTTCCCTTATCTATACATAATTCTTTATTTAAATTTTCTTCTAAATACATTTCTAAAAGCCTTTCATCACTTTCAGCTATCTTTTCTATAAAATCTAAATTTAATTCTTTAGATAAAGAATTTTCTATATAAATAATGTTTTTATCAAACTTTAATTTTATTTCATCTATTATTTTATTTACATTAGCACCAACTCGATCAACTTTATTTATAAATATAAAGGTTGGAATATTATTATGTTTTAATAAATTCCATATTGTATCCGTATGGCCTTGTATTCCCTCAACTGCACTTATTATTAAAATTGCATAGTCTAATATACATATAGTTCTTTCCATCTCTTGAGAAAAATCAATATGACCTGGTGTATCTATTAAATAATATTCTGAATCTTTATAATTAAAAGTTCCTACATCTGAAAATACTGTTATTCCTCTACTCTTTTCAATTTCATGACTATCTAAATAAGAATTTTTATGATCTACTCTTCCTCTATTTCTAATGCTATTTGTATGGTATAAAATTTGTTCTGAAAATGTTGTTTTACCACCATCAACATGAGCAAATATTCCTATTGTCTTTCTCATTTTCATTATCTCCTCTTAAAAATTTCTTTAAGTTAAATTATATCAAAATAATATAAATCATTCATATTAATAATAAAAGGTTTATAAGAACATTAAAGTTCTTATAAACCTTTAAAAAATTTATCTTTTTCCTTTATCAAAAGGTTCTCCAACAGCCTTTGGTGCTCTTGAACTTTTTGAGAAAATAACTAATGCAATTAATGTCATTATATAAGGGAAAGTTTTTAATAAAACAGGTGGTATTGAAGCAAGCTCTGGTATAACTTGTGATACATTAGCAACTGTACTTGCAAAACCAAAGAAAAGTGTTGCTCCTAAAATTCCAAGAGGCTTCCATTGTCCAAATATTAAAGCCGCAAGAGCTAAGAATCCAAGACCTCCAACGTTTCCTGTAAATTCTCCAGCATAAGTAACTATTATTATAGCTCCTCCTAATGCTGAAAATGCTCCTGATATCATAACTCCAATATATCTCATTTTATAAACATTTATTCCTGCGGCATCTGCAGCTTGTGGGTGTTCTCCACATGCTCTAAGCCTCATTCCAAATGGTGTTTTGTATAATATAAAAGTTGCTACTAATAAAATAATTAATACAAGCCATGTTGATGCATAAGTTTTTGTAAAAAACATTCCTATAACTGGTATATCACTTAAAACAGGTATATCATTTGGTATAAATCCTTGTCTTATTCTTATATTTCCACTACCTGTTATATTTCTAGCTAAAAATATTGTAAGTGCTCCTGCAATCATATTTATAGCTGTACCACTTATTATTTGCTCTGCATTTAAATGAATACTTGCAAATGCATGTAGAAGTGAAAATAAAATTCCAGCTATAACAGCAGCTAAAATACCTAACCAAAGTGGTAAATTACCATCTAACTTATCTTGAAGAGTAACTATAGTAAATGCACTAACAAATGCACCCATTATCATAAGTCCATCAAGCCCTATGTTAGTAACTCCACTTCTTTCACTATAAAGGGCTCCAAGTGCTGTTATTAAAAGCGGTATTGTAAATGCAATTGCATAAGGAAATACTTGTCCAAACATTTCTAACATATTATTTCACCTTCCCTTCTTTTGCATTATTCTCTAATTCTTTGTCTCTTCTTTTTATCTTCAATTTATTTATAAATCTTTCTATTACTATACTAGTTGCAGCAAAATATATTATTGTAGCCATTATAGTATCAGCAATTTCTGGTGGAATTTCTGTCATAGCACTCATAAATCCACTACCTGTATATAAAATACCAAAGAATAATGCAGCAAAAAGTACTCCTATTGGTGTATTTGCTCCAAGAAGTGATACAGCAATGCCATCAAAGCCTTGTGTTGGAAGAACACCTACTTGAATAATATTTGAATTTCCTGCATATTCAATAACTCCAGCAAGTCCTGAAAGTCCTCCTGCTATCATCATTGAAAGTATAATATTTTTATTTACTGGTATACCTGCATATTCTGCACCAAATCTATTAAATCCAACAGCTTTAAGTTCATAACCTAATGTTGTTTTATTTAATATAAACCAAATAATTACTATAGCAAAAAGAGCTAAAATTATTCCTAAATTTATATATGACCCATCAAATATATCTGAAAGCCATTTTAGTTTAAGAGTTGCCCCTTCTGAAAGTGGTCTTGATTCTGTTTCATATTGTCCCTTCATCATATTTGGTACCATGTAATAAACAAACCAGTATATAGTCCAGTTCATCATTATAGTTGAAACAACTTCATGAACATTAAACTTTGATTTTAATATACCAGGAATTATAGCAGCTGCCATTCCTCCTAATATACCTACTAATATCATTAAAGGTAAAAGCACAATTCTTGGAGCATCTACTGTAAGTCCAATAAAAGTAGCACAAAATCCTCCAAATAACATTTGCCCAGCTGCACCTATATTAAAAAGACCTGTCCTAAAAGCAAAAGCAACAGATAGTCCTGTAAGTATTAATGGTGTAGCTGTTGCTATAGTATTACCAATTCTTTCTACACTCTTAAGTCCGCCTTGAAAAAGATATGAAAATCCTTCTATTGGATTATGATTAAGAGCTAGCATTAAAAGTGAACCTGTTATAAGTCCTAATATTATAGCTAATATGGATACTATACCTTTATTAGTTTTCATCTTGTGACCCTCCTTTAATTCCAGCCATCATTAGTCCAATTTCATTTTCATTAGTTTCATCTGAATTTACAATTCCTATAAGCTCTCCACCATTTATTACTGCAATTCTATCAGAAACATTTAGTACTTCATCAAGTTCTAATGATATAAGAAGTACTGCTTTTCCTTTATCTCTCTGTTCAACTAATCTTTTATGAATATATTCAATTGAACCAACATCAAGTCCTCTAGTTGGTTGAACTGCTATTAAAAGATCTGGATTCAATTCAACTTCACGTCCTATAATAGCTTTTTGCTGATTACCACCTGATAATGTTCTAGCCTTTGATATAGGACCTTCACCTGATCTTACATCAAATTCATTAAGTATTTTTTCTGCATATTTTCTAATTGCAGACTTATTAAGTATTCCTCTCTTTGAAAATGGCTCTTTGTTATACACTTCAATAATCATATTTTCTTCTAGCGTATAATCAAGTATTAAACCTCTTTTATGTCTATCTTCTGGTATATGTGCTATTCCTTTATCTATTCTATTTTTTGTTTTCTCATTCGTTATATCTTCATTCTTGTATATAACTTTTCCACTCTCTACTTTTCTAAGTCCTGTTATAGCTTCAACTAGCTCATTTTGACCATTTCCTTCAACACCAGCAATGCCAACTATTTCTCCACTTCTAATTGATAACGAAAAGTTTTTAAGTCCAAGAACTTTTTTATTACTTTTTACTGATATATTATCTATTTTTAATACCTCTTCTTTAGGCTCACTTTTTTTCTTATCAACTTTAAAAGAAACCTCTCTACCAACCATCATTTTAGCCATTTCTGCCTCAGATGTTTTTTTAGTATCAACTGTTCCTATATATTTACCCCTTCTTATTACTGTACATTTATCTGATACAGCTTTTATTTCTTTTAATTTATGCGTTATTAATATTATAGATTTTCCTTCTTTTATAAGATTCTTAATTATTTTCATTAAATCTTCTATTTCTTGTGGTGTTAATACAGCTGTTGGCTCATCAAATATTAATATATCTGCATTCTTATAAAGCATCTTTAATATTTCAACTCTTTGTTGCATACCAACAGAAATATCCTCAATTTTTGCATATGGGTCCACATTTAATCCATAGCTTTTTGAAAGTTCTTCTATTTTTTTTGCTGCTTTCTTTATATCTACTACTAATCCTTTTTTAGGCTCACATCCTAGTATTATATTTTCTGTTACCGTAAAATTTTCTACTAATTTAAAATGTTGATGAACCATTCCTATTCCCAAATCATTTGCTTTATTTGGATTTGTTATTTTTTCTTCTTTTCCATTTATCTTAATAGTTCCTCTATCTGGCTGGTACATTCCAAAAAGCATTCCCATAAGTGTTGATTTACCAGCTCCATTTTCCCCTAATAGAGCATGAACTTCCCCTTTTTTTAACTTTAATGTTACGTTATCATTTGCAACAATACCTGGAAATTCTTTTCGAATATTAAGCATTTCTACTGCATATTCCATTTATATCCTCCCCACAAAATCTATATAGTTTAAAAGGGGCAGTTTTCCGCCCCATTCCTTAACTATAAATAATTATTCTATTAAACTACCTTGTTCTGCTGAAACTTTTATTTCACCAGATTTTATTTTGTCATAAGCTTCTTTATATGCTTTAATAGATTCTTCACTTAAATTTGGATTTTTTTCTGGCAATCCAACACCATCATTTTTAGCATCATAGATTAAAGTTTGTCCACCTGGGAATTTTCCATCTAATTCAGCTTTAATCATATCAAAAGTTGATTTTTTAATATTTTTTGTAGCTGAAGTTAAAATAACTGATTTTTCATTTCCATCTTTATCTTTATATAAACCTTCTGAATATTGGTCAACATCAACACCTATAACCCAAGCTTTTTCTCCCTTTTGAGCTCTAGCTTTAGCTTCTGTTATAGCACCAACACCAGTGCCTCCTGCTGCTGTAAATATTACATCAACACCGTTATCATACATTTTTGCTGCAATTTGTTGTCCTGCTGATGAAGTATTGAATGTTCCTTCATATACTACATTACTCTTATCAATTTTTATTTTTGTTCCTAAATTTTCATTAGCGTATTTAACACCTTGTTGGAATCCCCAATTAAATTTTTGAACTGCTGGTATTTTCATTCCACCAATGAATCCAAAATTTGCTTCTTTCATTTGAACTGCTGATGCAACTCCCGCCAAGAAACCTGACTCATGTTCAGCAAAAAATATTGATACTGTATTTGGTTTAACTACTGGTTTAGCATCCTTTTCACCACTATGTGGATTACCATCTAAAATTACAAACTTAGCATCTTCATATTTATCTTGTGCCTCAAAAATAGCAGTTTCAAGCTTATATCCCGGTGCAACTATAAATTTATTTCCTGCTTCATAATGATTACTTATTTCCTTTAAATAATCAGCTGGCTTTTCACCACCTGGTTGTAAATATTTTTTTGAGACTCCAAGTTCTTCTTCAGCTTGTACTATTCCTTCCCAAGTTCCTTGGTTAAATGATTTGTCATCAATTGTACCTGAATCTGTAACCATACCTACTTTTAAATTTGCTTTTTTATCAGATGCTCCACCTGATTTTTCTGAATCCCCACTATTTCCACATGCTACTAATCCCGTCGCCATAACTAATGAAAGTGCAAGTGCTAAAAATTTTCTTTTCATTAATTCCCCTCCTAAAAATACATAAATTTTTTTAATAAATTTTACACCCCAATTATATAATAGTTTGTATGATAATCTCAATATATTTATGAATATTCGTTTTAAAAAATTTTATATTTTGTTCAAATTTGTATTTTAATGTCGATTCATTAATTTCTTCTTTAAAATTTAATTAATTGTATAATAAAAATAAAAGAGACTATTTATCTAGTCCCTTTTTATTCCATTAACTTCTTCTCTTATTAAAGTATAATAAGCTTATAATGAAGAAATTAATTTATTTAATCTATCAAATTTATATTCTAAATCTTCAATATAATATTTTTCATCTTCTTTTTTACATTCTTGATTTTCTACTTTTTCTTTTAAATATTTTATTATTATTTTAATTTTACATAAATTAACTTTAGCTTCTTCTAAATCATAGAT
>ERZ1463036.141-NODE-141-length-15988-cov-98.860039_pt1 | contig 15988 bp, 12 predicted proteins | sample MGYA00564485_ERZ1463036 | MGnify/ENA primary metagenome ERZ1463036 (study PRJEB39244, sample SAMEA3635127) | Helicobacter pylori | study: EMG produced TPA metagenomics assembly of PRJEB11511 data set (Assembly of a 5300-year-old Helicobacter pylori... | reverse complement strand
TATTGTGATATCTCCATAAGCTTTGCATGTACAACCATACGAGCACCTTCATATTCATAACTACAAGTAGATAAAGTCAAAATTTTATCTTTTGGAATTACTTTTAATTTAGATTTCACAATAGATTTATTTTCTATTTTATTTAAAAAGTTTCTATATTCATTTTCTGTTTTAAAATTAGTCTCATTATAATTATCTTTTACATCTGTTGTATATGCAGAGAATACTTCATAAGTCAATTTTTTACCCTCTGGAGTTAAAATAACTATTTTATTATTTTCATTAAAAAATTCTTTTTCTTTAAATTTATCCAACTGAGCAAACATAGTATCATTTTTCATAGAATGACCATATAAAATAGTGTTTTCATCATCGAATTTATTATTTCTAAAATCTAAAAAAATAGATCCTGATACTAAATAATTTTTATTTATATCCTTATCAAGATAATAATTATTATCTTTTCCTTGAAGAATTGGATAATTTATATTTGTATTATTAATAGTTAACCATCCTCTATAATCTTTATTTAAATAAGATAAATCTAACGTTTCATTATTTTTTTCTATGTTCTTATCCTTTATTTCTTGAATCTCTTTATATACATTATCTGCTTTTTTATAGTTTATTATTTTTTGAACAATCTTGTATGAACTAAATAAAAATATTATTACTAAAAATATATTTATTAAAGTTCTAATTTTATTTTTCTTCATTAATTTAATCACTCCCAATTTGGCGGTTTTTTAGCATTTTAGGTAACTTTGTATTAGAAATCACCTTTTGCTGTATTAATTTGCGATTGAATGATAAAGATACAATCTGATAAATCTTCACTAATTAAATCTACCTTACTTAAGTCAACATCTCTAAGATTTGTGGCAATAAGAAATGCTCATCTTAATTATCTACCTCATTTTTTAGTAAACTATTTTAGTTAAATCACTATACTTATGTATATTTTTTCCAATGCATTCATTAGTATATATTAGTTATAAAATTATGTCTATATTCTTAATAAGTTCTAAATCTAAAATATAATTTTTAAATGTATTATCATTAATATAACAAATCTCATAAAATATTGCTAAAATATAATATAGGAGGGGATAAAATGGAGTTTGATAATAAAGATAATATAAGAAATTTAATAATACAAAAAGCTTCTGCACTTTTTCTTAAACAAGGATATACAAAAACTACTATAAGGCAAATTGCTGATGCTTGTAATTTAGGTCGTGGTCATCTTTATTATTATTTTAAGAAAAAAGAAGAAATAGTTTTATATTTGTACAAAAATTTAATAGAAAAAATCTATGCTTATATAATTGATCATCCTAATAAATATATTGACCCACTGCTTAGCTATGCAATAACTCAATATATATACATAAAAGTAATTGCAACAAACGATGATTTTTTTAGAATGTATATAGAAGCCTCGGAAATTTACTCTATTAGAAAAGAATATCTAAAAACTTTATCTGATATCTTAAATTCTAACTTAAAAAAATTAGATTATGACTTTAAAAAACAAGATATAAACTTAAGTCTTATAATAGGCTCTGCTGGTGAAGATACTCTTTTGCGTAGATTTTATAAAAAAGATATTGACTTAAACCTTGATGAAATCATTGAAAGTACTATAAAAACAAGATTATTATTGCTAAATATAAACCATGAAAAAGTAAATGAAATAATTTTAAAAACAAAAGAAGAAACAAAAAATATAAAGATTTATGAAATAATAAAAAATATAAATATAGTTGACATATAAGTTGTACTAATCATACAATCTATCTATATAACAATTTGGGCATGCCTAATATTTTAAGGGGGAATAGGCTATGAGGGGATTGTCAAAGCAAATAGCTAAAAAAAGCAAATTAATATTAGTAATAGCTATATTATTACTAATTCCATCAACAATTGGATTTTTAAAGACAGATATAAATTATGATATTTTAAGTTATTTACCTAATGACCTATCGACAACACAAGCAGAAGAAATTTTAAAAGACAATTTTGATTGTGGTTCACTTGCTATGTTAATAATTGAAAACATGAAAGATAAAGACGTATCAAAGCTTAAAGAAAAATTAACCACAGTTGAAGGTGTAAATGACGTTTTATGGATTGATGATTTTTTAGATTTATCACTTCCAAAAGAAATGTTACCTAAAGATATGAAAGACCTCTTATACACAGAAAATTCAACTTTGATGGTTATAAAATTAGAAGAAGGTTCAGCAGCACTTAAAACTTTAAATGCTGTTGAAGAAATTAGAAGCATAACAGGTAAACAAGCATTTCTTAGTGGTATGGCAAGCATAATAAAAGATACCAAAGACATTTCAGATAAAGAAACTCCACTATACGTAATTGTTGCAGTTATATTAACTTTAATAGTTTTAACTTTTACAATGGATTCCTTTGTTACACCATTTATATTTTTAATAAGTATAGGTTTTGCTATAATCTACAACTTTGGAACTAATATAATATTTGGTGAAATTTCATACATAACCAAGGCTTTAAGTGCAGTTTTACAACTTGGGGTTACTATGGATTATTCAATATTTTTACTTCACAGGTATGATGAAGAACGTGAAAAGTACGATAATCATATAGATGCAATGGCAATAGCAATACAAAATACCACGACTTCAGTTTTTGGGAGTTCCCTAACTACAATAGCAGGATTTTTAGCACTTTGTTCCATGAACTTAGCCCTTGGAATGGATATGGGATTAGTTATGGCAAAAGGAGTTTTACTAGGAGTTATTTGTACTGTTACGGTACTTCCTGCTTTAATACTAATCTTTGATAAGCAAATTCATAAATATAGACACAAACCAATTTTACCTACATTTAAAAAATCATCTCAAATAGTTGTAAAGCATTATAAATTACTAGTAGTTTTATTTTTAATATTATTTATACCTTCAATAATAGGTTCAAACAATGCAAAAGTATATTATAACCTAGATGAATCTTTACCCGATGACTTACCTTCTATAGTTTCGACTAACAAGTTAAAAAATGATTACAATATGAATAGCACAAATATTATTTTAATTAAAGATTCTCTTAAAACTTATAAGGTTGAACAAATGGTTAAAGAAATAGAAAGTTTAGATGGTATAAATTCTGTGGTTGCACTTGAAAAATTTATAGGTCCTTCAATAGTTCAAGATATAATACCTAAAGATTTAATAAAATCTGTAAAATCGGGGGGATATGAACAACTCTTAGTAAATTCAGAATATAGAGCAGCAACTGATGAAGCAGGCATTCAAATAGATAAGTTAAATAAAATAGTTCATAAATACGATAAAGATGGACTTGTAGGAGGAGAAGCTCCTTTAACAGATGACTTAATAAAAATTGCAGATAGAGATTTTAAGATTGTAAGTTTAGTTTCAATACTAGCAATATTTATAATTATAGCTATAGTATTTAAATCAATATCATTACCTATAATATTGGTTTTAGCAATAGAATCCGCAATATTTATCAATTTGGGCATACCTTATTACACAGGTACAGTAGAACCATTTATAGCTTCCATTGTAATAGGAACTATACAACTTGGTGCAACAGTTGATTATGCAATACTTTTAACCTCTAGATATAAAGAAGAATTATCTGTAAATAATAATAAGTTTGAAGCTATGAAAGCTTCCATTCAAAGTAGTGCAAGATCTATAATTACAAGTGCATTATCCTTTTTCTCTGCTACAATAGGCGTTGGACTTATATCTAAATTAGAAATGATAAGTGCATTATGTGACCTTATGGCAAGAGGAGCTATAATCAGTATGTTTATAATCATTTTTATGCTTCCTGCAATTTTATTAGTTTGTAACAAGTTTATTATAAAAACTAGCAAAAACTTCGTAATTTCAAAATCCATAGATTTAAATAAGGGGGAAATATAAATGAGAAAACTTAACTTACCTAAAAAATCGGTAGCTACTTTAACTACACTAATGATATTTTTTAATACCGGTATTTGTTTTGCTGATACAAAAAAAGAGGAAACTGTATACTCAATATTAAAAGATAATGGAAATGTTGAAAAAACAATAGTATCTACTTGGATAAATTCAGATAAAAAGCTTGGCAAATTTACTGACTTAAGCAACTTAAAAAATATAACTAATGTTAAAGGTGATGAAAAACCTACTATAGATGAAGAAAATTTAAACTGGAATATAAATAAAGAAGACTTATATTACAAAGGTGATAGTGATAAAAAGCTTCCTATTGATGTTGATATAAAATATGAATTAAATGGCAAAGAAGTTAACCCTAAAGATATTAAAGGTAAATCTGGAAAGTTTAAAATAACTATTCAACTAAAGAACAATGAAAAAAGAATTAAAAATATAAATGGTAAAAATAAAGAATTATATGTTCCATTTTTAACAGCTACAGAAGTATTGCTTCAAAGAGATAATTTTAAAAATGTAAAAATAAATAGCGGTGAAATTGTTGATGATGGTAAAAATTGTAGTGTAACTTTTGCATCTTTCCCTGGCTTAAAAGAATCGCTAGATTTAAGTAAAGATATTAAAAATTATTTAGAATTAGAAGATACTTTAGTTATACAAGGAGATACAAAAAAATTTGAGATGCCAAATATAATGATTCTTGCTTCTCCAAAACTTCCAGACCTTAAAAATATAAATGAAAATTCAACTTTAAATGATTTGTCAAAAGCTTTAAATGACCTATCAAAAGGTGGAGATGAGCTTTTAGCTGGCTCTAAGAAATTATTAGATGGAAATAATGAGTTAAATTCTAACTTTGCTAAATTTGACCAAGGTGTTAAGGCTTTAGACAAAGGCTCTAATGATTTAAATAGTGGTATAAATAAATTAAATGATTCTGCTCCAACTTTAAATAAAGGAGCAAAAAGCATTAATAATGGACTTAGTCAATTAAATGCTTCTCAAGGAAAAGTTTCAAATGGTGTTGATGCTTTTGTAGAAAATGCAAATAAACTTTTTGAAGCTTATTCTAATATTAACTCAGGTATTTCAAATGCTAGTGAAGGTGCTAATTCCCTTAAAGAAGGTCTAAATAATGGTAGTTCTGGTGTTGATTCTTTAATAGCTTCAACTAATAATATAGACCAAATATCAGGTGGTTTAAATAATATAGCAAATGCTTTAAGTGAAATAAACCCAGAATTTGCTGAACAATTAAGATCAATGTCAAATTCTTTAAGTCAAGTTTCTCAAGGTCAAAGAGATGGTTTAAATAATTTAAAATCAGGAATTAACAATGCAGTTGGAGGTGCTAATAATTTAAGTTCAGGACTTTCAAACTTAAAACATGGCTCATCTGATTTTAATTCTAATTTTAAATCATTAGTAAATGCAGGTTCTACACTTAGCGGAAGTATTAAAAAACTATCAGATGCAACTAACCAATTAGAAAGTGGAAGCAAACAACTTGTAGCTGGTACTGATGAATTAAGCAAGGGTTCAAATAAATTAGCAAGAGGCTCAAAAACTTTAGCTGATAGTACTAAAATTTTAACTGATAATTCAAGTAAATTACTTAAAGGAACTAAAGATTTAGCAAAAGGCTCAAATGATTTATACACTGGAGTGAACAAATTAAAAAAGGAAGGTCTAGATAAACTTTATAAAGAAGGAAATACAAAGCTATCTGATATACAAGGAGTTCTAGATGTAAAAGATGAAATCGTGAAATTATCAAAAGAATATAATAACTTCTCCGGATTAAGCAAAGATATGAATGGTAGCGTTAAGTTTATAATGAAAATAAATGATTAATCTTTATTGTTAGCTTTTAAAATTTATATGTAAAAAGGGCTAAATAAATTAAAGTTCAATAGCCCTTTTTACTATTTCCATATTTAAATATCTGACATTTCTAAATTTACAATTTGAATATTATCTAAAATACTTGAACTTTCATAATCGGGAATATTTTTTTCTAAATTTATAGGTAAGTATACTCTAAATTTAGAACCTTTATTTACTTCACTTTCTATCTCAATTTTACCACCGTGAATTTCTACAATCTCTTTTACTATGCAAAGACCTATTCCACTACCTTCATTTTTTCTTGTATATAAATTTTCTACTTGATAAAATCTATAAAATATATAATTCAATTTATCACTTGGTATTCCTTCCCCATCATCTTCTACTTCTATAATTATATTTTCAGCCTCTCTCCACATAGATAAATTTATATTCCCGTTTTCATGTGTAAATTTAATAGCATTTGATATTAAGTTTAATACAACTCTTTGAATTTGAAATACATCTATAGCTGTGTTTATTTCTTCTTCTTTCGTATCAAATATCATTTTAATATTTTTTCTTTTAGCAAAGTAAAGACTTGATTCAAATATATTTTCTATAACACTTACTATATTGCACTTTTCTAATTTTAGCTTAAACATACCCGATTCAGCTTTAGTTATATCAATTATATTGTTTGATATCTTTAACAATCTATATGAATTTTTATTAATATTTTCTATTTTTTCTAAAAGGTAATCACTGTTTATTTTTTTATTAACACTACATTCTAAAACTCTAGTGGTTCCTAATATTATATTTATAGGTGTTCTTAATTCATGACTTAGATTAACTATAAAGTCAGATTTTAACTTTTCTCTTTCTAAAGCTTTTTGTTTTTCTTCTAATTCTTTTTCTTTTATTTTTCTATGCTTAGTTACAATTTGACTTATTACCAAAATTAATATTATAATTACTATTATTATTATTAATATTAACAATTTCATCCATATAGGAATTAAAAATTCAAAAAATTCTTTATTAATTACATTAACATCTTTATCTACAAAAAAAGGATTTATATTATATTCATATATACTTTTATAATCAACATAGGCTTTTGCAATTGGCTCTGTAGTATTTTTAATATCTTCTATACTAACGCCTTTTCTTAATTTGACTAACATATCACAAGCTATTTCACCAAGTTCTTCTCCTATATCAATATGCCCTCCAACTATACCTGCATTCATATAAGTCTGGTCATTAGAGTATATAGGTGCATTACTATATTTTTTTATTTCATCTACTATATCTTTAGCTTTTTTATATGTTTTTGAACTTATACTTTGAAATTCACCTGCTATAATATTTACTGTATTATCTGAGCTTTCTATTTTTTTTAATTGGCTAATTATATCCTCTATATAATTACCTTTTATATACCGTATATTTATTTTTTCTTTTAAATAGTTCTCCACTAATCTGTCTATTTCATATTTTACTGAATCGCCATACTTAGAATCTTCAATTATTAAATTTATATTTTTCATTTTAGGGTTTAATTCATAAATCAAATTTATTAAATTTAAACTATCATCTCCGTGATAAATCCCTGCCATATACGACTTTTCTTCTTTAACTCCACTTATTTTACTGTCTACTCCACTAAATACAAGTGGAATTTTATAAAAATTACTTTCTTTATTTAATACTTCTGGACTAAAAACATCATAAGCTTCATCATCTACTGTATATATAGCATCAATACTTCCCTTTGCATATTTTTCATTTAACATACTTTTTAATGATTTTATATACTTTTTATTATTATTGTTCTTAAAATCTAAATACTCAATATTAAAGTTAATGTCTCCTTCATTATTATTTTCTATATATGATAATAAACCATTGAATATCCTAGATTCCCATATATGACCTTGATGATATGAATTTAAAACTAATACATTAAATCCTTTATCTTTAGTACTATTTGCATGTACTTTATTAATTAACTTACATGTACTAATTGTAAAAATAAAACTCAAAATTAATATTAATATATATTTGTTTTTTCTTTTCAAAACCTCTATTGTCAAAAATCTCCACCCCTAATGTATATTAAAACTAACCTAATTCCCTAATTATATATAAAATTCTACATAATTTATTTTTTCCCTTTAGTTTTTGTAAAATTTTATATTTTAAAATATTTTTTTAAACTATATCTATAAATAAAAAAGCATAGAATATATTTAAAAATATATTCTATGCTTTTTTATTACATTTTTAATTTATAAGTTTTTTAATGTATCTAATTGCTCTTTTAATTCAAAATCTTTATGATTTTGTTCTAGTATTTTCTTACCTAATAATTCTTTATCCATTAGTTCTTCATCTTTTTTTATCTTTTCATATTCTTTTTCTTTTAAATCCTTGTTCAACTTGAACATCTCCAATCTGTAGTGATTTATAATTATAAATATACCCTTAATCTTTAAGTCAAATCTTAAATTGATATTTATTCTTTTAATTTTAAAATAAAAAATTAATTTAAAGTATGTCTTCTTTATTTATATTCAATAAAACTTTAGATACTATAAAAAGTACAGGTAGTTCTATTAATGGTCCTATTATAAGTGCAAGTGATATCAGTGGTTTATTAGGAAATGTCGCTACAGCTATTGCAAGAGCTATAGGTGAATTTCTAGCTAATGTAGTTAAATTTAAAGCTACATTATCTTCATGACTTAAATTTAGTTTTCTTCCTACAAATTGGCCAACAATTAAATTTATTATAAAAAATAATAATACAGGTATTAATAATTGTAAAAGTATCTGAGGATTTTTAATAAGTATTTTTCCTTGTGATGCAAACATAAAGACTATAGCTATATTTAAAAAGTAACCTTGGTACTCGCAGGCTTTTGAAACTATATTTTTCTCAAAGTAATCTATTCCCTTTTTACTTATAGACAACTTTCTATATATTAAAGCTCCAAAAAGAGGTATTATCAAGCTTACAATTACTCCTTTTAAAAGATTTAAAACATCCATTTGAACACTTGATTGTCCAATTAAGAATACATAAACTGGAAGTAAAATTAATTGAAGTATTAAATTTAAAGGCAAAATAGATGCTCCTAATGCTACATTGCCTTTAGCTATTCCAGTAAAAATTAAATACCAATCAGTACACGGTGTTACCATAAGCATTACAAAACCTATTAATAAATCTGAATTATTACCTAAAAATACTCTTCCAAGTATAAATACTAATATAGGTGTCCATATAAAATTTATACAAATAGATGTTAATGTAAACTTCATGTTTTTAAATGATTTAGTTATATCTTTTATTGGAATTTGTATAAATACTAAAAATAACATTGCCATCAAAGAAGGCATTATTAAATATTGTGAGTATGTTTGGATTAAATCTATCTGACCTAATATTATTCCTATAAAAACCATAAATAATATTATAAAACTTTGAAATTTATTCACATTTTCCATAATATAAGCTCCTTTCATATTTTATATTATAGCACAAATGAAACTGATTATCATTTTTTATATTTAATTTAAAGTTCTTTAAATCATCAAGTTCTAAAGGTTTACTATAAAAATACCCTTGTATATAAAATTTACTAAATGAAGTATCTTTTATAAAATCAACTTGAAACTTTTCTTCTACTCATTCAATTATTATATTTTTTTCTTTCATACAAGATAAATAATCAAAAATATACAATTTAATATCTTATGTAATTTTTTATAGTGCCTAAAACTAACATTATAGCACTCCAAAATAAAGCACTAGATGTAAATGCAGCGTATTCATTCAAATTATGTATTTCTAAAATTCCTAGTGTAAAAATTGCTACAATTAAAGAAATTACCCTTGATATATTTTTATACTTAGATACTTTCTTTAATTCAATTGGATTTTTTATATCGTTGACTGGAGATAGTATAAACACTCCAACAACACTTAATATTGTAAAAGTTCCAACTAAAGATTTATAAGTAGTTATATCTTCATAGTCACTTATATATATAGTTAATATAAATATACCTAAAAATAATGCTAAACGTATTATGTAATTTTTGTTTTTGTATCCATAAGCACATTTTCTTATTAATACATAACATAATAAAAGTATTATTCCTTGAGTTACTTTATTAAAAAATAAACCAACTAATGTCACAGATAACACACTTACTACTAGATATATCAAAGCTTTAATATTAGCTTTATACAATTTATACTTTTTTTCATCCATTACCATATTCACTATAAAAAAAGATGCTATTTTATCAGTAAGTGATTCAATCATATTCCCTCCTTTGAATAACTGTTTATAGCTATTCTATATAATTAAATTCATAGATTTTATAACTTATTTTGATTTAAATATATATTAAATTTTTACATAAACCCCTATATGCAATTTAATAATACTGAACCTCCAAATTACATCTTAATAAAATGGAAATATTTTCTATAAATATTATATAATTTCTAAGATTTTTTTTCAAAAATAAATTTACATATTTAAAATAATATTTAAAAATAAGATTAAATATTATTTTTAAATAAAAAAGACTGTTAACTAACAGTCTTTTTAAGGGAATATTTATTATACTTTTATAAGGGATTTTTAAGGGGTCAAGAGGAACTCATATAGTTCCCTATTTTGATTTCTATATCTTAAAATAATTTAATCTTTTTTATATTTTGTCAACTTCCTACTGATTTGTTGTTATTTGTCTAATATTGTTGTCTATGTATACAATATATCACGATTTTTTATTAGAATCTATACTATAAAAATTTTTTTATATAAAATTTATTTTTTATAATATAGATTCAAATAAAAAAGTACTCTAAATATTAATTTTATTTAGAGTACTTTTTATTTGTTAGTCTATAAATGTAGTTACATCTTCTAATGGCTTTCTAGGTGGTTGAGCTGGTTGATTATCTTCGGCAACTCCTAAAGCTATCATAGACATTAATTCATATCCTGGCTTTTCAAATCCTATAAGTTTTTCTATTTCAGTTTTAGCATGAGTAGGACCTGTCATATAGCAAGTTCCATATCCCATTTCAGTTGCAGCTAATAAAAAGTTTTCAACTGCTGCTCCTATACTCTGAGCTCCTGATTGTGGTGATACTAAAACATCTAATACTTCTTTTGGAGCATTATTTTCTTTTAATATCTTATATTCTATCATTTTATATTCGCATCCATAAACTAATACTACTACTGGAGCATTTTTAAAACATGTATAATAATTTATTACACTCATATGTATTTTTTTATCTTTTTCAGTTTTAGCTAATTCCCCTATTTTTTCATGACTCTTAGTTACTATATCTGCCATTTCATTTATTATATCTTTATTTTGAAGTACAACAAAATGCCAATTTTGTTGATGTTTTGCAGATGGAGCAAAAGTTGCTGCCTTTAATAATTCCATTATATCTTCTCTTGGAATCTTAGTATCCTTGAACTTTCTTATACTTTGACGGTTATATATAAAACTTAAGTCTGTCATTATTTTGTCTCCTTTATAAAACTAATTTATTTTCAAATTAATTATATAAATAAAATAGTTTTATGTCAAACTATTTTTTATTATTTATCTTAGTATCATTTTCATTAACTTTAATATAATCTATTGTATGAATATTTAAATAATGATATTATATGCAAATAAATAAATTCTATATATATGAAATGGGGATATTATGACACAGGATATGACTACTGTAAATCTAGTAAAATTGATTTTATATTTCTCTATACCATTACTTATAGGGAATATTTTTCAACAATTTTATAGTATGGTTGATACTATAATAGTTGGAAAATTTTTAGGTATTAAAGCTCTTGCTGCCGTTGGTTCTACAGGTTCTATGGTATTTTTAATAATGGGATTTGTATTAGGGCTTACATCTGGCTTTTCTGTTTTAGTTTCACAAAGATTTGGGGCAAATGATAAAGAGGGAGTAAAATATGCAGTAGGTAGTGCTATTATATTATCTATTATTATGGCAATTTTAATTACTATTGTAAGTATGGTTACAGCTAGACCACTTTTAAATGCGATAAAAACTCCTAGTGATATAATAAATGATTCTTATTCTTATATAATAGTTATTTATGGTGGCCTATTTGCAACATTTTTTTATAATATGATATCTAGTATACTTCGTGCACTTGGTGATAGTAAAACACCATTATACTTTTTAATTATTGCATCTATTTTAAATATAGTACTAGATTTAGTGTTTATAGTTAATTTCTCCATGGGAGTAGCTGGTGCAGCTTATGCTACTGTTATATCCCAAGGTTTTTCAGGAGTTTTATGCTTAATTTATACAGCTAAGAAATTTCCTATATTAAAATTAGAAAAAAAAACACTTTAAATTTGATATAAACTATTTTAAAAAGCACTTAAACATAGGAATTCCAATGGCCCTTCAATTTTCAATAACAGCTATTGGTGCAATAATACTTCAAGGAATGGGTTATACTTTCACACCTATGATGGCTGGAGTTTGTGAACTTGTGGCAAGAACTGTAGTTTCATTTACTCTTCCTTTAGCAATTGGTTATACAAGTGTTTGTTTAGCAGGGCCTTTTGCTTGGATTGCAGCTTGTATACCTTTAATGATTGAGTATTTTAGAAAAATTAATATCCTAAATGCTTCAGAGTGTTGCTCTATAAATGTATAAAAGTCGAAAATATAAAAATCTATTACTTTTAGTAAAACAAAAAAAGTATTGAGCTTACATAACTCAATACTTCTTAATTATTTTATTAAATTAAAATTCTATATCAGAAAATTCTAAAGCAGTCTTTGAATTTGTTGTATCATCATAATATAATTCACAATTTACTACTTCTTCATCTTCTAATAAATTTATAGGTAGTCTAATTATAAACTCACTACCTTCATTAACCTTAGACTTAACTTCTATATCTCCTCCATGCAAGCTTGTAAATATTTTTACAAGAGATAATCCAATTCCACTACCTTCGTTTCTTCTTATCATTGTATCTTCTACTTGAGCAAATCGCTCAAATATTTTTTCTAAATGACTTTCATCTATTCCAATTCCATTATCCTTTACAGAAAAGGTTAATAAATTTTTTATTTTATCAACATAAACGCTTACATATATTGTCATATTATCTTTTGAAAACTTAATTGCATTTGATATTAAATTTAAAACTATTCTTTCTATCTTATCTGGATCTACGCTCATTATAAGTTCTTCATCACTTGTATCGAATATTATATTTATATTTTTACTAGTTGCATATGGTATAACTGACATTGTAATACTTTCTAATAAAAGGATAATATCTATATTTTTTAATTTTAAAGTCATAAAACCTGAATCCACTTTCGCAATATCTATTATGTTATTTGTAAGCCTTAGTAGTCTGTTACAGTTTTGCTTTATTATATCTATTTTTTCATTATTACTTTCAGAATAATTATTTTGTACTTTTTTCATATTCATATCTAATATTTGATTAGCAGACATTATTACAGCTACTGGAGTTCTTAATTCATGACTTATATTTGATATAAAATTACTTTGTGATTTGTTCATACTTTCGGCTAATTCTTTTGCTTTTATTAATTCTTTTTCATAATGCAATTTTCTTATTGTATATAATATAAATGAAATTACTACTATAATTAAACTTACTATTAAACCAACACTTGCATATACAACTCCCTTATATCTATATATAATATCTATAGGTTTATTGATTATTGTAGAACCTTTTGGTAAATATTTCTTTTTTATCTTATTAGCTTTTAATTGATCATAATCAAATACAAATTTATTTATTTTATATCCATTAATAATTTTTTCCTTAAGCTTTTTACCTTGAAGTATATCTTTAGCTATATAACCTGCTACTTTACCTTGCTCATAGTGACTTACTGATTTTCCACCAACAAATCCACATTCAATACCATAGTCCATAACTGAATATATAGGTACATTTGTATTTTTTTTTATAAACTCATAAGATTCTTTTATAGATTTTAAAGTTCCTATTTTATCTACATAAGAATATATTACTAACACTACATTATTATTATCTAGTTTTTTTAATCTTTCGCCTAATTCTTCAAATGTCATGTTGCATAAAGACATACTTGTAAAATCAATATTTTTATTTTTTTCAATCATTTTTTTTAAATAATATTGTTCATTCAAATTATTTACTGATGCGTCTGTTATAATATTTATCTTTTTCCCTTTATGTAACTTATCTATTAATCCTATATTTTCTGTTATAGAATTATCTTCTGTTACTCCATATATATTTTCTTCTTTTTTAGCTTTTTCAATTCTATCAGGTGAACTCACACCTAAAAATACAATTGGAGTATCTTTAAATAATTCTTTTTTATACCTTAATCCAAATTCAAGCGCTTGATCATCTGCTAAAATTATAACATCATATTTTTTATTATTTTCTAGCTTATACTTAAGCAATTCATAAAATTTATTAACGTTTTCTTCATCTAAAAATCTTCTTGAATCCATATACTCCATTTGTATATTAACATCTTTTTCTATTCCATCTTTTATGCCCTCCAACTGATCTGAAAAAGTTTCATAATTAGGACTATACGAACTTATATATAAAACGTTTTTCCAACTTTTATATTGTTGTGCACTTACTATGTTAAAAGATGTTAAATAAAATATAATAGTTAAAAAAGTAAATAATAATTTACCCCCATACCTTCGCATCTTTCTCCCCCAAACCTCCCCCAGTTTTTATATTTATCTTTGTTTAAATAACTACTGTTAAGTAATATTATATCAATTTTTACAACTTATTTGTTCAAATTTTATTTTAATATACCAATTTTTTATAAATAAAAGCATTAAACTATAACTTAGTTCAATGCTTTTATTTTTTTACTTTTTGCTATTGTATTCTTTAATTAATTGTTTTTCTCCCATTTATACTAATTTTTTCCTCATCATATCCCCTAAACTTCCATCCATAGCACCATTTTCACAAGATGCTCTATTAACACTATTTACATTAGAACTTGAAATTCCTAACTCTCATGCAATTTATAACTTCATTTGATTTAAAGCTTCTTTTGCATTACTTACTAAAGGCTTTTTTGTCATTTTATTTTCTCCTTGAGATGTTTTCATATATAGTTTTTACAAAATACACTTTATTGTTATGAATTTAATTCTAGGAAAACTCTATTTTGACAAACTCTTATACCATTATAACCTTATAACCCTTGCATACTATAATTTTTTACTTATATAAATATTCCTCTATAGCTTCTCTAGCTAATCTATCAGCGATATCATTATATTTGTTAGAACTATGTCCCTTAACTTTAATAAAAGTGATATCCATATCCTTACTATACTTTTCTACATATCTAACATAATCTTGAGTATACTCATTTTTAGCTTGCCAACTTCCACTAGCCCAAAGTGCTATATTTTTTAAGTCATGATATATGCATACCTTTTTTAATTTTTTCTCATAAGCTAATTTGATAGCATATTTAGATGCTTCTATTTCGCCTACAATATTCCATTGATCCCACTTATCATGGCCTGCAACTTTAAATTCACACACACTATCATCTTTAAAATCAAGTACAGCAATTCCAGAACCAAATGTTTTTGATACTCTATCATAACTTCCATCAACAAATGCCACAAAATCAAAATCATTTTTTATATCATCTGGTTTCATGTATTTTTCAAAATATTTAACTTTTGCGCTGCTTCTTATAGGCTTTAACTCACTTTCTTTAGTAACTTTATTAACTTTATCTATCATTTTAGTTTTTATGCTTTTCTCTTTACTGATTTTAACTTCCTTTTTAATACCTGTAAATTTTTCAGCTTCTTCTAATGTTTTAAAACTTTTATATATAGCTCCTGGAAATTTATTAACTTGTTCCTTACATTCATCCCAAGTATTATAGATACCAGGCTTTTTTCCAACTTTTACTGCATAATATTTATTACTCAAATCAGATTCTCCTATCTTTAGTTTCTTTATAATTTAATATTATTATGAATTAATATATTTATCAAATAATTTTAATATGATTTATTTTTTTCTTTTTCTCTATTGACTTTTTAATTGAAAACAATTATCATTAA
>ERZ1463036.140-NODE-140-length-16022-cov-25.520323_pt1 | contig 16022 bp, 16 predicted proteins | sample MGYA00564485_ERZ1463036 | MGnify/ENA primary metagenome ERZ1463036 (study PRJEB39244, sample SAMEA3635127) | Helicobacter pylori | study: EMG produced TPA metagenomics assembly of PRJEB11511 data set (Assembly of a 5300-year-old Helicobacter pylori... | reverse complement strand
CGAGATCTAACGGGTGACTGGAGTTCAGACGTGTGCTCTTCCGATCTACTATTTATAATCATTTTAAAAATTAAATTTATTTAAACCTATTTTTGTTTTTATATAATTATAAATTATAAAAAGAGAGGAATTTAAACTTTAAAATTACTCTCTTTAAATATTGATAAATTTATATTCCTAAAATATATTTAATTGATTTCCTTTAAAAGTTCTACTAAAAATTTATACATTCTTTCAGCTGATGATATACTTAAATGTTCTGTTGGAGTATGAGCATTAAATATATCTGGTCCAAAACTTATCATATCAGTATCTTTCATAGTTTCTTTAAATAATCCACACTCAAGACCTGCATGAATTGCTGAAATTTCAGCTTCTTTATGGAACATATCTTTATATACCTTCTCACAAAGCTTTCTTATATTTGAGTTTGGATCATATTCCCACTCAGGATATTCACTAACCTTTTCTATTGAAGCACCTGCTCTTTCAGCTATTACTGATAATTTATTAAATACTTCATATTTTAAACTTTTAATTGAACTTCTTATAGAAGTGATTATAGAAATATTATTTTTAAAAGTCTCTATAACTGCAACATTTAAACTAGTTTGAACTAATCCTTTTATATCTTCACTCATATTTTGAACTCCATTTGGACACATAACTAAGAAATCTATTAAGTTAGAAGTTGTGCTTAAATTAAATTGTTTATCTAAACCTTCATTATAATCATAAACTTCAACATTTAATCCTTTATCTGCTATTCTATATTCAACCTTAAAATCTTTTGCGATATTTTCTACTATTGCTTTTACTTTGTTGATATCATCTGAATTATTTAAAGTAAGTAGAACCTCACATTTACGTGGTATAGCATTATGTTTTGTTCCACCATTTATACTTACTAAATTAAATGGTACTTCTTTTCTTAATTCAAATAATATTCTTCCTATTAGCTTATTAGCATTAGCTCTTTGTTTTATTATTTCTAATCCTGAATGACCACCAAGTAAACCATTTACTTCTAATTTAATACATCTTCCATAAGCTTCTTCTATTTCACCTTCAAATATAACTTTAGTATTTATTCCGCCAGCACAAGCTGTTAAAAATATTCCTTCTTCTTCTGAATCAATATTTAATAATATCTTTCCTTTTAAAAGACTAGTATCTAATGCCATGGCACCATCCATACCAACTTCTTCTGATGTAGTAAATACTGCTTCTATTTCAGGATGATTAATATCATCTGAATCTAATATAGCAAGTGTATATGCAACTGCTATTCCATCATCTGCACCTAGTGTAGTATCATTTGCATATAAAAAATCACCTTCTACTTTTAATTCTAAAGAGTCTTTATCAAAATCATGCTTACTATTAGCTCCTTTTTCACAAACCATATCCATATGTCCTTGTATTATTACAGGTGTCTTATTTTCATAACCTTTAGTTGCAGGTTTTTTTATAATTACGTTTAATGCATTATCTTGTATTACCTCAAGGCTTCTTTCTTTTGCAAAATTAACTAAGTAATCACTTATTTGTTTTTCTTTATATGAACCATGAGGAATTTTAGTTATTTCTTCAAAAAACTTAAATACTTTTTTTGGCTCTAAATTTTTACATACTGACATAATAATCGCTCCTTCTTAATGTCAAATTTTATTAAATTTATTTTACTTATAAAAAAATTGTAATTATTTTTAAATTAATAATCAATATATTATTATAAATTTGATAAAATTTATATTTTAATAATAGTTTTTATAAAATAAAGAGCACTATAATAATAGTACTCCTTATTTTCTAGTTAATTATTATTTATTATACTTTCTATCTTACTTACATCTATATTTTCTTCTAAAATACTAGATATTCTATCATATTCTTTATTTTTGTATTCTTTATAAGATTCTTCTTCATTTAAATTGAAATCTTTTATATTATTCTTATTGCAAATAACCTTAATAAGCTTTTTATTAAATTCATCAGAATCAAATATACCATGAAGATATGTTCCTATTACGGTACCACTTTCATTTATTGAACCAACTATTCTATTATTTTCTCCATATATAAATGGAATTACATTTTCATTATATTCATTAAATCCATTATGAATTTCATATCCATTTACATTCAAATCTTTAAAGTATTCATTAATTGGATTATCAATATTTATTTTTCCTTCTGTTTGAATAGTAGTTTTCTCTCTGCTAAATTTAGTCTTAAAATTTAATAAATTAAAACCTTCTTCTCTCTTAGAGCTTCCTTCTATTTGCATATCATCTAAAATTGCCTCTCCTAGCATTTGATATCCACCACATACTCCAAATAAAATAGTTCCTTGTTTATTTAAATCTTTTAGCCTATTAAAAAATCCTTTTTCTTTAATAAACTTTAAATCTTCTATACTATTTTTACTTCCTGGAATAATTATCATATGAGGATTATTTAAATCTAAAACATTATCTACATATCTTAAATTAACATAATTAATCCTTTCTAAATTATTAAAATCAGTAAAATTAGACATGTGTGGAAGCTTTAAAACTGCAATATCTATTTTATAATTATCACTATAATTATTAGTAGTTTTATCTGTTACACCATCTTCATCTTCAATATTTAACTTAGTATATGGCATAACTCCAAGGACAGGTATATTTATTATTTTTTCTAAATCTTTCATTGCTTCTTTAAAAAGATCTACCCTACCTCTAAATTTATTTATAATTACACCTTTAACTCTTTTTCTATCTTCTTCATCTAAAAGCATAAGAGTTCCAACTACAGAGGCAAAAACTCCTCCTCTATCAATATCTGCAACTAATATAACAGGTACATCTGCCATTCTTGCCATTTCCATATTAGCTATATCTGTATCTTTTAAATTTATCTCTGCACAACTACCTGAACCTTCAAGAACCATTAAATCATAATTATTTTTTATGTTATTATATGTATTTAATACTTCTTTTTTTAATTCTTTATTTATTTCTTTGTATTTATAAGCATCCATTATAAATTTAACTTTTCCATTTACTATAACTTGAGTTTTTCCTCCATTTGGCTTTAAAAGTAATGGATTCATAAAGCTTTCTGGTTCAATATTACATGCTTCAGCTTGCACAACTTGAGCTCTTCCCATTTCATCTCCTGATTTTGTAACAAATGAATTTAAAGATATATTCATAGCCTTGAAAGGGCAAACCTTTAAACTTTTATTTGTAAAATATCTGCATACAGCTGTTGCTAAAGTACTCTTTCCTACCGATGAAGCCGTTCCAAGAAACATTATCCCTTTAGTTTTCATTTTATCATTCCTTTATTTAAATATATTTATAAGTGAATTATCTAATACTTTATTTTTTATTTTATTAGATGATAAGATAAAATAACATGTTTCACCTTTCTTATGTTTACCAGTTATAGAATCAGTTATATGATCTCCAGTTATAATTATAGAATAATCTTTATAATTTTCTTTAATATGATTTGCAAAAGGAAAAATAAATTCATTAAAGCATTTATTTATAAAGTTAGCTTTTCCTTTTAAATCATAAATGTGAGCTAATTCATCACAACCATTTATATGAATAAATAAAAAATCTTTATCTTTTATTTCTTCTTTTGATTTAATTAATTTTTCATCTAAAGAAGTATCAAAGTTTCCAGTAGCTTTTTTTAAGTTAACTGCCTTTAAACCTAATGCTAACCCCATACCTTTTATTAAATCTATTCCTGCTACAACAGACCCACTTAAAAAATATTTTTTGTATAAAGTTTCTATATTAGCCCTTTTAGATAATCCCCATGGAAATAACATAAGACCATCATAGCCTTTTATTTTAAAATATTTCTTTGATAATTCCATCATTAAAGTTATTTTATAAAATATATCATTTTTAATATTACTTTTTGGTAATATAGCATTTATTTTCTCTCCAACATTTTCATGTGGTTTAAAAAAATTTATTTGTTTAATATTTTCATACTTTTCTTTTATAAATAGTAAATTTCTATAATGACTACAATTCACAAGCTTAAAGTAATCTTTAAACTCACCTTTTATCATTATATCTTCTATAAAATTATTTATTAACTTTTCTTCACACTCTTTATCTAATCCACCAGTAAAATCATGTAATTTATTTTTATGTACTTTAATTAAATTGCATCTAAGAACAGATTCATTATCATCTATATTATATCCTTTTGATAACGCCTCAAAATATGCTCTTTCATATATTTTTTCTTTATTAAGTTTGTATCCTAATATATTAAAAATACAACTTAAGCTATCAACATCATATCCATCTATTGAATTGTCTATATATCCTTTTTTAGTAAATGATGAAAATCCTATTAATTTATCAAAGTTCTTATTTATTTCTTCTTTAATAGTAGGATTTTCTTCATAGTATCCATCTAAAACAATCAGTATTTTTTTACTTTTCATTTAAGACCCTATTTATTACTTTTAATATTTTATCATTTTCTTCTCTTGTTCTAACTGCAATTCTATAAAAACTATTATCTAATCCATTATAATTGCTGCAACTTCTAATTATTATTCCATGTTTTAATAATTCTTTTTTTAAATCAATATCTTTATCTATACTAAAAAATATAAAATTTACAGAAGGTTCAAAAATATTTATACTTTTTATTTTACTTAAATTATTACATAAATACTCTTTTTCTTTTTGTACGTAATCTATAGTTTCTTCTATGTATTCTTTATCTCTTAACCCACTTATAGTGGCTTCTGAAGCTAAACTATTAATATTCCAAGCCATAGTTACAGAATCTACCTTTTTTAATAACTCTTTATTTTTTATAATTCCAAAACCCATTCTAAGTCCTGGTATTGCATAAAATTTAGTTACTGATTTTATTATTATTAAATTAGTATAATTATTTAATAATTCCTTTACTGAATACTTATAACTATCTTTAACAAAATCCATAAATGACTCATCTACAACAACATATATATTATTTTGACTTGCTTTTTTTATTATTTTTTCTAAATGTATTTTTGATGTTAAAACACCTGTTGGATTATTTGGATTACATATAAATAAAAGGTCTATATGATTATTTAATTTATTTAATATTTCATCATCTATTTTAAATTTATTTTCCTTTTTTAAGGAATAGTATTCTATACTAGAATTTATACTTTTTATTGCTTCTTCATATTCTGAGAAACTTGGTGCTAAAAGAAGTGTATTTTTAGGATTTATAGCTCTTACTACATTAAATATACACTCAGCAGCTCCATTACCTAAAAATAAATTTTCACTATTTATATTTTCATAATTACTTATTTCCTTTTTAAGATTATAATAAGTTATATCTGGATAATTAACTATTATATCTATACTTTTTAATATAGATTCTTTAACACTGTTGCTTAATCCTAAAGGGTTTATGTTTGCTGAAAAATCTATAATATTTTCTCTATCTATACTTAGTTCTCTACAAACTTCATCTATATTCCCACCATGAGTAAATTTTTTCATAAAATCACCTCAATAAACTTGTTTACAATACAAGCTAATATGATACCTAAAAAAGAACTTAAATATAATATTTTATTTACTAAATAAACTTTATTTAAAGTTATTTTTTCTATATCATCACCTATTCTAGGCTTTTGAACTATTTTACCAAAATAATAATTATCTCCTCCAAGCATTATATTTAAAGCTCCAGCTACTGCCGCTTCTGGATGAGCACTATTAGGACTTGTATGATTATTTTTATCTCTTTTATATATGTATAAAGCTTTTTTATAATCTAATCTAAGTACAAATGATGATATTATAATTAAATAAGCTGTAATTCTTGCTGGTATATAATTAAATACATCATCAAGTTTTGCTGGAAAATATCCAAAATCTTTATATTTTTCATTTTTATATCCAAACATAGAATCCATTGTATTTACAGCCTTATATACAAAAATTAAAGGTGCACCACCAATTCCTGCAAAAATTATAGGTGCGATAACTCCATCAGACATATTTTCTGCCACCGTCTCAATAACAGCTCTTATTATTGAAGTTTCATCTAAATTTTCAGTATCTCTTCCAACTATATAAGATAATCTATGTCTTGCTCCATTTAAGTCATCTTTTTTTAAATATTCTATTACTTTTAATCCTTCATCTTTAAGAGATTTTGTTGCTATACAAAAATATATAGCTAAGGCTTCATAAATAAAAGCTAAATATACATTTATATTTCCTAATAATTTTATTATTATAAAATTAATAAAGAAAATTATTAATATAACAAATATCCAAGTTATAAGTCCAGCTAACTTTAAACTATTTTTAAATATTTTTCTAAATAAATTTTCACTAAATTTTGCTAAAGCTCCTATAAATCTAATTGGATGATATGGATTTTGTGGATCCCCTATTATTAGGTCTAATATATATCCAAGTATTATTTTAAACATATTAAAACTCCTAAACTAAATTATATTTATCTATTAAATAATCTACTAGTTCTTTTTCATCTGAAAATGTTATTCCATATTCTATCTTAGGCTTATCTATAACTATAATATCTATATTTTCATCAATGCAAGCTTTAAGCTTTTCAATAGTTCCACCAGCTTTTCCGCTGTCTTTTGTTATTAGTGCCTTTGCAGAATATTGATTTATAAAAGCTCTATTTAATTCATAACCTATTGGTCCTTTTATAGCTATAACATCTTCTACCTTAACTCCAATATTTAAAACATCTTGAAGTATTTTTGCGCTTGGAAGTATTCTATGTATTATTCTATTTTTTATATTAAGATTATAAATTGTTTCTATGTTTCTACTACCTGTAGTATTTAAAATATTTCCATCAATATTTTTAATTGTATCTTTTAATTCATCATATCCACTTATATAAGAAATCTTTTTATAATTTGATTCTTTTAAAACTCCAAGTCTTTCATATCTTATATAATCTATATTACATTCTTTAGCACTATCTATAGCATTTTTACTAACTTCCTTAGCGTAAGGATGACTTGCATCAACTAGAACCTTGATATTAAATTTATTTATTAAATTAACTAAGCCATCTTTATCAAGTGGCTTAGTGTTTAAATGTTTAAATTTATATTTTTTAAGTAATTCTCCACCATATTCTGTTGCAGTTGAAACTACAACTTCATCAGTAAATCTATTAATATATTTTAAAATATTTTTACCTTCTGATGTTCCAAGTATAAAACCTATCATTACTTATCACCTATTTTATATCCTCTTGGAGTTATAAATTTTCCATCCTTTATATAACTTTTTGAATTCCCAACTATAACAATACTCATCATGTCTACTATTTCTACATCAAATTTTTCTAAAGTAGTTATAGTATAACTCATATCATCTCTTAAGGCATTTCTAACTACTGCAATTGGAGTATTTCCATTTCTATAATTTTTAATTATATCTAAACATTCCTTTAAATACTCTGGTCTTCCCTTACTCTTTGGATTATATAAAGATATTATAAAATCACCTTCTGCTGCAAGCTTTACTCTTTTCTTAATATCTTCATAAGGAGTCATTAAATCACTTAAACTAATATTACAATTATCATGCATAAGTGGAGCGCCTACAACTGAACCTGCTGCACTTGATGCTGTAAGTCCTGGTATTACTTCAACATTCTCATCTTCTCTAAGCTCTAATATAAGTCCTGCCATTCCATATATGCCTGAATCTCCAGTACTTATTAAAGCTACATTTTTATCTTTTGAAAGTTCTAAAGCTTTTTTACATCTTTCAACTTCCCCTCTCATACCAGTCTTAAATACTTCTTTTCCATCTACTAATTCTGAAACCATATCAATATACTTAGTATATCCAACTACTATATCTGCATTTGATATAGTTTCCTTAGCCTTTAATGTCATATGTTCTAATCCACCTGGACCAATTCCTATTACATATAATTTTCCCATTTATTCTTCTCCTTCACTAATTATCTCACCTATTGCTAATGTCATTCCATTAAATTTTATTTTCTTAACCGTAACAAAGCTATTTAATAAAGAAATTACTGGTTCACAAACTCCATAAACACCTAAAGTTTTAAATACAAATTCACTTTTTTCATAATCTAAATTAACACTATTTATACTATCTCTATTAAATGTTATAAAATCACAGTTTAACTTTTTAGAAAGTTCTTTAATTGCTTTTTCATCTTTTTTTATATCCACAGAACCTATTTTACATACAGCCCTATAATCATAACCATGATTTTCTAATGTCTTTAACACGAATTTTTCTAATTCTTTAGGATTTGTTTCTTTTCTACAACCAATTCCTAAAACAACATCACGTCTTATAAGTTTTAAAATATTTTCTTCATTATATCTTTTATTTTTATTAGTAATTAAAACAGTGTTGCACTTTATATCTTCTGAATTAATATATCCATTCTCATTCTTTATAATATTTTTTTCATCTTTTATGAATACTTTTTTATTATTTACAAGTAAAGAGGCTATATTTTTACATATTTTAAAATTATCAATTATAAATCCATTTTCTTTTGCAATAACGTCTGGAGCTTTTATATTCATTCCATCAGTTGCGGTTGTAATAACTGGAGTATTTTTTAATATATTAGCTACCTTTAAAGTTAATTCATTAGCTCCACCTAAGTGTCCACTTAATAAGCTTATTGTAAAATTATTATTTACATCAACAACAACTACTGCAGGATCCTTTGATTTCCCTTTTAAGAGATTTGCAATCATTCTTATAGCTATTCCTGTTGAACTTATAAAAATGATTCCATCAAATTTTTCAAAATAATCACAAGCTACGCTTTTAATATCTAAATCTTCCTTAGATTTTAAAAATATTTCCGAACTTAAATTTTCTTTTAATTTATTAGCTAAAATATCTCCCTTTTTAGTAACACTAATAATTCCAATCATTTTTATTCCTTTGCATCTCTAAACATATGTGTAAATGACTTATCATATAATTTACTTTTTTCATAATCACAGTTTATAAAATCTCCAACTAATATTTGAGCACATTTTGTAATTCCAGCTTCTTTAACTTTTTCACTTATATCGTCAAGTGTTCCTAAAATTATTCTTTCATCTTCCCAAGTTGCTCTCTCTACAACCGCAATATTTACATTTCTTCCATAACCATTTCTTAACTTTTTAACTACTTTATCTATCATTGATATAGATAAGAATATTGCCATTGAAGCTCCAATACTTGCAAGCTTTTCTAAGTCCTCTCCTTCTGGAACCGGAGTTCTTCCTTCAACTCTAGTAAGTATTACTGTTTGAGTTACACTTGGAAGAGTAAACTCTTTTTTTATTGAAGATGCAGCTGCTGTAAATGAACTTACACCTGGAATAACTTTATATTCTATATTAAGTTTATCTAACTCATCCATTTGTTCTTTTATAGCACCATATATAGCTGGATCACCTGTATGTAATCTAACTATAATCTTATCTCTATTTTCTTTCATAACTTCTATAACTTCATCTAAAGTCATTTTAGCTGAATTATATATTTTCGCTGAACCTTTGCAAAACTTTAAATGCTCATTTGATACTAAAGAACCTGCATATATAACTACATCAGCACTTTCTAAAGTTTGTCTTCCTTTAACAGTAATTAAATCAACATCTCCTGGACCTGCTCCTATAAAATAAACCATAAATTATTCCTCCTTAGTCTCTACTTGCTATTATTAATGACATATATTCTCTTGAATTTATAATATCATCTCTATTTTCTAAAACTCTTTCTCCATCTCTACCAACTTTTTGAACACAAACATAGTCAAAACCTTTTTCTTCTAATAAATTTAAAACTTCCTCTTCTTTTTTATATACCTTCATTATTACAACATATTTTTCATCTTTAATATCAGAAATTCTTGCTGCTGGAAGTATTAGTAAAGGCTCATTTCCTATTACTAATGTTCTATTTACAAGACTTGCTGCTGCACAAAATGATGTTACTCCTGGTATAGTTATAACTTCTATTCCATTTTCTTTCATGTGTTTAAGCATATGTATGTATGTACTATAAACGTATGGATCTCCTATAGTTAAAAAACCTACAGTTTTTCCTGAATTTATTTCGTTTTCTATGTATTTATAAGCATCTTTTGCTTTTTCCACTCTATCTTTTTTTCCCATTGGAAAATGTTTAAGTATTACTTCTGTATCTTTACCTATATATTCTTTTGCTGTTTCATAAGCTACACTTTCACCACCTTCAACAGCCACTGGTGAAACTATTATATCACATTGTTTTATTGCATTTACTGCCTTTATAGTTAAAAGTTCTGAATCTCCTGGTCCTACACCTATTCCATATAACTTAGCCATTTATGTCTTCCTTTCTACACTCTACTATAAATATTGGATTATTTGCTATAAGCATTAAACTTTTACCTTTGGATTTACTTACTTGTAACATTGTTACATCTACTTTATAATTCAAGTTTTCTATAACTTTAATTGCATCATAAACATTTTTTAACGTTATAAAATTCATTACAAGTTTTCCAGAAGATTTAATTAATTTATTAGATAATTTTAATATTTCCTCTAATGATCCGCCACTACCTCCAACAAATATAGAATCAAACTTAATATTTTCATTTAAAAGTTTATTTAAATGTTCTACTGCATCTCCTTCTAAAAATTTTATATTATTACAATTAAACTTATTAAAATTTTTCTTACTTACATCGATAGCATCTTCATCTTTCTCAATTGAATATACAGTTCCCTTAGGGCAAAGCATTGAGCACTGAACTGTAATTGAACCTGTTCCACTTCCTATATCTAATACATTAGAATTTTCTTTAATATCTAACTTACAAATAGAGTTTATTCTTATGTCCTCTTTTGTCATAGGACAATTTCCTCTTATAAACTCTTCATCTTTTATAAATTTCATTTCATCACTATCCTCTTTAAATATGTTCTATAATTATTACAGATAATTTATCATAATCTCCATTTTTTAAATCATTAGGATTACCTATAGTAATTTTTTCATCTTCATATGATAAATTTTCTCCAATATACACTTTTGAGCAAACTTCATTTTCACTTAATAAATTGCATAATTTTTTTGGAGTATTTATAGTATCAGTTAACCAAACTGTTATTTTATTTTCTAATACTTTCTTTAAAAATTCATCTTCTCTTCCGTGTAAACTACTAAGATAAGCCTTGCTCCACATTATACCTAATTTACTTGCGAAGTATTGAAAAGAACTTATTCCAGGTATAACTTCTATATTTTCATCTATATTTTTCTTTAAATAATCTGTTATTCCATAAAATAATGGATCTCCTGATGCTATAACTGATACTACTTTTTCTTTATTTTTATTTATTTCATTTATTATTTCCTTAATTGAACTTACACATATAAAATCTTTTTTTAAAAATTCTATTGATTTTAAAGCTCTAGAAAATCCTATAATTATATCACTTTCACTTAAAGTAGAAATAGCCTTTGGTAATATATAATCCTTATTTCCAGGACCTATTCCAACTATATAAACCATAAAATCCCCTCCCTATATAGAGCTCCATAAAACTTTAGGATTTAATGGATCATAATACATAATAGCTTCACACTTCATTTCATTGTAAGTGTAAATTTCCATTCTATTTTTTATTTTTTCTACTATATTTTTGTATAATTTATTGTATCCATCACCTAAAAATTTAACTGCGCCTTCTGATGTTTTTTGTTCTAAAACTTCTTTAACAAAATCTATATTATAACCTAATAGTGCAAGCTCTAATCCTATTACTTCTAACCTTACATCGCTAACTCTACTATGAGTATTAAAACATCCATAAGCAATTTTACTAACTTTTCCTATATGACCAACTAAAATTACTTCTTTTATATTGAGATTTCTACAGCAATCAAGTGCGTATCCTACGAAATTAGATATTATAACTATTTCACTTTCTTCATATCCAAGTTGTTTACAAAGTCTTTCACCCATATTTCCAAATGTTAATATAAGTCTTTCATTATTTACAGCCTTTTGATTTATCTCTAGATTTATAGATGCTTTTAAAGCATCTTCAGACATTGGATATACTATTCCTGTTGTTCCAAGTATAGATATTCCTCCAACTATACCAAGTCTAGGATTAAAAGTTTTTTTACTAACTTCTTCTCCTTTTGGTATAAAAATTGTTATTTCCACTCCTTTATCTTTAGGCTTAACTTTCATAACTTCTTTTTTTATACAGTCTCTTGGTACTTTATTTATTGCAGGTTCTCCTTTTGGTATAAAAAGGCCATCTAAAGTAACCTTTCCTACCCCTTCTCCACCTTTTAATTTATATCCATTATCAATAATTTTAGCTCTTGCCCAAATATCTAAACCACTTGTTACATCTATGTCATCTCCACCATCTTTAATAATAGAGCATTCCACATAATCACTACCAAATTTTATATCATTTATTTCTAAATTTAATTTTATTCCTTTTGGAGTATCTATCTCTATATTTGTAATTTCTTCTTTATTAAAAAGCATATAAGTAGCTGCCTTTGCAGCTGCTGATGCACAAGAACCCGTTGTATATCCACATCTTAGCTTTTTTCCATCTGGACCTTCAACATACAAATCAAGCATATTAATTACTCTCTTTCATAAAGCATATACATAATAGCATTAACTATTGCTGTTGCAACTGTACTTCCACCTTTTCTTCCGTTTACTGTTATAAAAGGTATATTTAAATCCTCAAGCCCAACTTTACTTTCAGCAGCACCAACAAAACCTACTGGAACTGCAATTATAAGTTTAGGATTAGCTTTTCCTTCTTCTATAAGTTCTCTTAATTTAAAAAGTGCTGTAGGTGCATTCCCAAATACAAATATATCAACATTTTCTATTGATGCTCTCTCAACTCCAGCCATAGATCTAGTTATTCCTTTTTCTTTTGCTTCTTTGTGAACTTCCTCTAAGTTAACATAACATTTAGCTTCAGAATTTAAACTATTTAATGCTCTTTTATTTATTCCAGATACAATCATATTAGTATCTGTGTAAAGTTTTGCTCCTTTTTTAAAAGCTTCTTTACCAGCTTCTATTGCACCTTCACTTATATCTAATAAATTTTTATACTCAAAATCAGCTGTTGTATGAATAACTCTTTTAACTATAAGAAGTTCTTCATCAGAAAAATTATGTTCTCCAAGTTCTTCTCCAATTATTTCAAAACTTCTTTTTTCGATTCCCATAGGATTTTTTATATAACTCATTAAATTTACCTTCTTTCAAAACAATATCTTTAGTAATTTTTATATCCTATAATTTCTTTTAAAAATTCTATATTTCCTAAAAAATTAACATGAGGATATCCTGCTATAGTATTATTTTTTTCATACCCACATGTCCACTCAACTTTTTTACCTAAAAAATTCTCTTTAGTAATTTTATAAACTTTTTCTTCATTTAAGTTAACTTTAGATTTATGGAACTCATGACAATTTATAGTTAAATTTTTATTATCCTTTAGTACAAGATTTGCATATCCAAATCTTTGTAATTTCCCAGTCATTTCACTGTTACCATCAAAAAAGCCTACCATATCATACCCATCAATATTTTTTGTTAAATACATAAGTCCACCACATTCAGCAAAACATCTCAATCCACTTTCTAAAGATTTTTTAATACTATCTCTCATAGACTTATTTTTAGAAAGTTTTTCTTTAAATACTTCAGGATATCCACCACCTAAATACAAGAAATCTAAATTTTTTGGTATTTCTTTATCATGTAATGGACTAAAATATATTAAGTTACCTATTTTTTTTAATATTTCTATATTTTCTTCATAATAAAAGCTAAATGCTTCATCTAAAGCAATACCTATATTTATGTTTTTATATTCTATATTTAAATTTTTATTTTCGCTTTCAATACTCTTAAATTCATTTAATAATGAATCTATATTAATATTTTTTTCTATAATACTACTACAATAATCTATTTTTTCTTTTAAGTTACTTACTTCAATACTTTGAACTAAGCCAAGATGTCTACTTTCTAAGGATAAATTCTCATCCTTTTCTATGTATCCAAATACCTTAATATTACAATTTTTCTCTATAGCAGCTTTTAAAAGCATATAATAACTTTTACTTATTGAATTTAATATAACTCCTACTACATTAGCCCCTTTAAAATTAATTATTCCATTAATCTCTGCACAAAGAGTTACACTTTGTGCTCCTGGGGTAATAACCAAAAGTATTGGCATATCTTCAAGAACCTTTGATACATGATAAGTTGAAGCAAATGTGTCTATTCCTTTTCCATCATAAAGACCCATAACACCTTCTATTATCCCTAAATCTCCAGCGCCTTTTGAGTAAGTATATTTAACACCATCTTCTCCAATCAAAAATAAATCTAAATTTCTAGATGATTTTCCTGTAATAAATTTATGAAAAGCTCCATCAATATAATCAGGACCAACCTTATATCCTTGTACATCAAATCCCTTTTTCATTAGCAAATTCATAAGTCCTAATGTAAAAGTTGTTTTGCCACCACCACTTTTATTTGAAGAAATAATTAAAGATTTCATACTTTAATCTCCTATCCTTTAAGTTTCTTAGTTTCTCCGATACCTTTAAACTTATCTTCTATTGCATCATTAATATGTTCTATGTATATGTCTCTAAAGCTTTTTTCTTCTCCTAAACCTTTCATATGTATATCTACTTCTATACCTTTACTTTCTAATATAGTTTTCCATGAATCTTCTTCATCTGATGCCATATCATTTTTAACATGATCTCCTGCAACTACCATAAGAGGTGCAAGCTTTACTTTTCTTATATTGTTTCTTTCTAATCTACTTATAACTGTATCTATTGTTGGGTAACCTTCTACTGTACCAACAAAAGCTCTTTCATATCCTTCATCATAAAGCATTGATTGAAGTGCCCCATATACAGCATTTGAATAATGCATACTTCCATGACCAAATAAAACTACTGCTTCATCTTCTTTTGAATCTAATACATGCTTTATACTATCTATAAATATAGAATAGTCATTTGGTGCTTCTTCTTCTCCTTGATAAAAGAATATTGGTCTTCCAAATTTTAAAACTCTAAAATCATCTTTAAATTTTAATACATTTCCTTTTACATAATCATATTCTTCTCCAGGTATAATATGAAGTGGTTGTACTATTACTTCTTCATAACCTAATTCTTTTAATTTCTCAAGTATAAACTCTGGTTTATCAACTTGTATATTATGTACTCTTTTTAATTTATTAATTATCATATGAGAAGTAAAAGCTCTAAATATATCGTATTCATTAAAATTTTCTTTTATTTCTTTTTCTATTTTTTCAATTGAGTTTTCTAATGCATCTAAATAACTTGTACCAAAACTAACTACTAAAATTGCCTTTTTCATTTTTCACCTCTAAACTTATTTTTAAAAACAAAAGCACCTTTACCTCAAAGGATAAAAGTGCTAATAAATTGCAACATATAAGTAAAAAAATTAAATATCATCTTAAATATTACTAAATATAACCTATATTCCTTCCCTCCGAAGAATAGATACTTATTTATAGGCAGGTTTCCTGACTTAAGGGTCACTCTTGTTTAATCCTTCCCGAAAAAATTCAGTGGTTATATTAAACTTGTCTCCTATTCACAGTAGCGGGGGCTGTAATGGTCTCACACCATTTTCCCTTTTAAAATATAACTTTATTTATATTCACCTATAAAATATTTATTTACTTTTCTCGTTCATTAATTATATATTAATTTTTAATAATATTCAACTTTCTTTACTACTTAATTTTAAATTATTCTTTTATATAAAATTTATATATAGTTTGCTTTTTATATTCATTATCTTTAAGAAGTACAGAGTCTTCTATAAAGGAATTATTTCTTCCAATTGGAGGACTTTGCGTTTCTATA
>ERZ1463036.139-NODE-139-length-16033-cov-13.070472_pt1 | contig 16033 bp, 15 predicted proteins | sample MGYA00564485_ERZ1463036 | MGnify/ENA primary metagenome ERZ1463036 (study PRJEB39244, sample SAMEA3635127) | Helicobacter pylori | study: EMG produced TPA metagenomics assembly of PRJEB11511 data set (Assembly of a 5300-year-old Helicobacter pylori... | reverse complement strand
ATGCACAGCCATCTAGATATGAGGGTAAGGCTGTCACTGTTAGTGAGGCACAGATACTTGGGAAGACTGTTATGATTACTAATTATACTACTGCTCGCTCTCAGGTTAGAGATGGAGTGGATGGATATATTACGGAGTTGTCAATTGAAGGGATTGCTTATGGTATTGAAAGGTTATACAAGGATAATAAACTTAGAGAAAAGTTAGAAGCAAATTGTAATAAATTTGACTATAGCAATGCTTATGAACTAGATAAATTATATGAGGTAGTAAATGAAAATAAATCAAAGGAGATAGTATAATGTTTCCTAAAGTAAGTGTAGTAGTTCCTATATATAAGGTCGAAAATTATCTAAGAAGATGTATAGAAAGTATTATAAATCAAACCTATACAAATCTAGAAATAATTTTAGTAGATGATGGATCACCTGATAACTGTGGGGATATATGTGAAGAGTATGTCTTACAAGATAATAGGATAAAGGTAATACATAAAGAAAACGGTGGATTATCAGATGCCAGAAACTTTGGGATGAAGTATGTAAATGGCGAATATATTGTATTTGTTGATAGTGATGATTGGTTAGAGTTAAATATGATTGAATATATGATTAAATTATCTAATGAATACAATGGTGATATAGTTCAAGTTGGATTTTACTATGCATATAAAGATTATTTATTATATGATGATAGATACTTTAGTGAATATGATAAGCCAGTTATATTAGATAATTATTCATTAATGAAGGAGTTAGTTGTTAATGAAAAGGTTAAAAATTTTGCATGGGGAAAGCTTTATAAAACAGAATTAATAAAAGATATCCCATTTAAAAAGGGTGTATTATTTGAGGATATTTTTTGGGCGCACCAAGTAATGCAAAGGGTTAATAAGTATGTATTAAGTAATAAACCGTTATGTTATTACCTACAAAGAGAAGATAGTATAGTAGCAACTTATACAACTAGAAACCTAGATATCATAGAAGGATTAAAAGAAAGACATAAATTTATAGATAAATACTATCATGATTTATCTAATGAATCTTATAAGCTTATACTTAAAACTAGTTTACTACACTATAACTTGTTACTTAGAAATAAGGATAAAGATAAAGAATGTATTCATAGAAAAAAGATAGAAGCTTATATAAAAAATAATTTTAAACAAATTTTAGAAGCAACTGCAGATGATAAAGATCTTAGGAACAAATTAAAATTATTTAATATATATCCAAGTTTAAATATATTAGATAATTTTGCTGATAAAATACTAAGACTAATGAACTTAAAAGAAAAATCAAAAGAATTGAGAAAAATACCATTAGATAATCGGGAAGGAGTAACTATATGATTAAAGTTCTTGAAAATATAAAAAGTAGTATAGCAATAATTATAATTAATATATTTAACTGCTTTCCAATAAAAAATAATAAGATATTTTTATTCAGTTACTATGGAAGTCAATATGGATGTAATCCTAAATATATATCAGAATATATAACAAAAAATTATCCAAAGAATAAATTTGACATAGTATGGGCATTTAATGATTTATCATCAAAAGAGCATATACAAGGTATTAGAAAAGTTAAAATTATGACCTTAAAATATTTTTATGAACTATGTACATCTAAGGTAGTGATAACAAACTTTAGAACTGTAGATATGTTTAAAAAAAGAAAAAATCAATACTATATACAAACTTGGCATAGTTCTTTAAGGCTTAAGCAAATTGAAAAAGATGCTAAAGATTCTTTACCAGAAAGTTATATAAAAATGGCTAAAGAAGATTCTAAAAAATGTGATTTGTTACTATCTGGATGCAGATATAGTACAGATATATTTAAAAGAGCTTTTTGGTATGATGGTGAGATATTTGAACATGGAACACCAAGAAATGATTTACTTGAAAAAGTAGATGAAAAGTATAAAGAAGATATAAAAAGAAAGTTAAATATACCGACTGACACTAAATTAGCATTATATGCACCTACCTTTAGAAATCATGACGATTTAGAAGTATATAATATAGATTATAAAAGTGTGTTAGAAAGTCTAAGGTTAAAGTTTGGTGGAGATTGGAAGTTTTGTGTTAAGTTACATCCACATTTAATGGCTAAATCTGATGAGTTAAGTTATGGAAATGATGTATTAGATTTGACTAAATATGATGATATACAAGAATTATTAGCTATAACAGATGTATTAATATCAGATTATTCATCTTTAATGTTTGATTTTGGATTAACTAAAAGACCTTGCTTTTTATATGTTCCAGATATAGAGGAATATACAAGTCAAGATAGGAAGCTATACTTTGATATAACAGAATTACCGTTTATTAATACTAAGAGCAGTTTAGATTTAGCGGAAAAGATAAGAGATTTTGATAAAGACGTATATGATAGAGAGTTAGACATGTTTTTAGGTAGTATTGGTAGTTTTGAAAGTGGAGATGCATGTGAAAGGTTGTTAGAGCGTATTAGTTCGGTTTGTTTTAATTGATTGGGGGAATGAAATTGAAAAAATATAAGTTAGGTTATACGACAGGTGTGTTTGATTTATTTCATGTAGGGCATTTAAATATTTTGAAAAAGGCTAAGGAGTATTGTGATGAGCTTGTTGTTGGGGTTAGCACAGATGAGTTAGTATGGAGTTATAAAAACAAGGTACCAGTAATACCTTATGAGGAAAGATTAGCTATAGTATCAGCTATTAAATATGTAGATAAGGTAGTACCTCAAGTTAATAGAGATAAGTTTGAGGCGTGGGAAGATTTAAGATTTGATGTTATGTTTGTTGGTGATGATTGGAAGGGAAGTAAGATATTTATGGATGTGGAGCAACAATTTAGTAAGGTTGGTGTAGATATTGTTTATTTTCCCTATACTCAGGGAACATCATCTACAATATTGAGAAAAAAAGTTAGTGTATAGGGGATTAGGTTATGAAACCAGAGATAAGCATAATTGTACCAGTATATAATGTGGAAGATTATTTGGGAAGATGTCTAGATAGCATACTAAATCAAAGCTTTAAAGATATTGAAATAATTGTTGTTAATGATGGTTCTACAGACAATAGTGGAATAATTTGTGACAACTATTCAAAAAAGAATAGCATAATAAAAGTTATACATAAAAAGAATGGTGGTCTAAGTTCTGCCAGAAATAGAGGCTTAGAAGTTGCTCAAGGAAAATATATAGGATTTGTAGATAGTGATGACTGGATAGATAAATATATGTATGAAAAATTATACAATTTGTGTGAAGATAGAAATGCAGATATAGGTATATGTAATTTTTTTAGAAATGAAAGCAATAGAAATGTAGATGATGAAGTAATAACTGAATTAAATAATATTAATGGAATTAGAGAGTTGTTTAAGGGGAATTTGTACAGATTCTCAGCATGTAATAAGTTATTTAAGAAGAGCTGTTTTACCAATATTACATTTCCAGAAGGAAGAGTTCATGAAGATCTATCAACTACATATAAAGTATTTGCAAATGCAGATAAAGTGGTGCATACAAAATATCGGGGATACTTTTATTTTATAAGAGAAAATAGTATATTGACATCTAAGTATAATGAGAAGCGATTAGATGTATTTATAGGTTGGACTGAAATTATTGACTTTATTAGTAAGGAATATAGCGAGGTAGAGAATCAAGTTATTGCTTGTTTTAGTTATGCATGCGTAGACAATATGTATTATATACTAAATCAAGTTGAAGAAAAAGGAAGTAAGAAAAGATTACTGAGTGTCGTGCAATCATATGTTAGAAAAAATTATAACTTAATACAAAGGAATAGCATATTATCTTTAAAATATAAGTTAATACTACTAATTTTAAATTACAATATAAGCGTAGTACTAATAGTAAATAATATTAAAAAGAGGAAACTATATGAGTAAATATCTAATTATAAATGCAGATGATTTTGGAATAACAGACTCAGTTAATAAAGCAATAATAGATTTACTAGAAAAAAACAAAATATCATCAGCAACATTAATGCCTAATGGAAATTCATACGATGAGGCGGCCAATTGGAGTAGTAAAAATTCTGAGGATATAGGAGTTCACTTAACTTTTGTGAATGGTGGATCTAATAAAAGGATAAGTAGTTTAACTAGACAAAAATCTATAGAAGATAAAGATGGATATCTGTTTGAAGATAAATTGTACTTTATAAGAAATTTTAAATATGATGAAATAAAGAAGGAAATGAATGCTCAATTTAAAAAAATAATAGGTAGTGGAGTAAAAATTTCACATGTTGATACACATCGATATTCTATATATCCAACGTACAGTCCATTTACATACATGTATTTATGTAAAAAATGTGGTGAATTGGGTGTTCCGACTAGATGGTGTAGGAAAGGAAGTTATTATGTGGGAGATAAAATTAATAATCTATGTGACTCTTATCCAGCATCTCAATTTTTTGCGGCAATATCAGATTTTTATAAAGTGCCTATACCAGATTATGTATTTAAATTTCCGTATAGTAATATGTTGCCTACATATGAGGAGAAAAAAAGTGCCTTTCTAAATATGTTAAATAGACTACCTGATGGTATTAATGAAGTTCATATTCATCCATCTATAGAAGGCCAGGATATAATAGATATTACAGGAACATATAAAGAGCGTATTTATGAATATGAATTAATGCTTGATGAAGAAATTGCTGAAACTATTCAAAGGTTGAATATAAAGTTAATACGTTATTCAGATATTAATTCAATCGTAAAATGTTCAGGTAAATTGAAATCAATATGTAATATATTTTACTATGGAAGCAAGTATGTTTTAAAAAGGATATTAAAATAAGCTTTTAAATAGTATAAAATCAAAAAAGTTATTATAAAACTACTAATAATTTCAATAAGCAATATTATAATAGGGAGAACTTTATGAAAAAAATTATTATAGTAACTCATAAACTTGTTACTGGTGGGGTAGAAAAAGCTTTAATTGAAATGCTTAAAAATATTAAATTAGAAAACTGCGATATTACATTAATGATAAGAGATAGAGGGGGAATTTTAGAGTCTGAAATTCCTGATGATGTTGAGGTAAAAGGAATATTTGATAATGAAATTGCTGTCAAAGAGAAAATTATAAAATCTATAAAAAATTTTAAAATTATACAGTCAACAAAATTAAGCTATTATTTATTATCATCTTATTTTGCAAAAAATACATTTCAATCGTATAACAGTATATCTAAAACATTACCTATGTTAGACGAGGAATATGATCTAGCAATATGTTATAATGCCCATTTTTCTTTTCCAGTAATATATACAATAAATAATATTAAAGCTAAAAATAAATTAATGTGGGTTCATACTGAAAGTGGTTACTATAAAGATTTAGTATATAGGTACAAAAAATATTACGATAAGTATGACCATATATTTGCAGTATCTAAAGATAGTGCTAATGATTTTATAAAGCTATTTCCAGAAATCAAAAATAAAATATCGGTATTTTATAATAGTATATATGATAAAGATATACAACTTAAGTCATTAGAATATGAAGTGTTTAATGATCAATACAGAGGAATACGAATAGTAACTGTTGGAAGGTTGTGTAAAGAAAAAGGATATGATATAGCAATAAAGGTTACTAAAAGATTATTAGATGAAGGTTATGACATAAAATGGTACTGTATAGGAGAAGGGGAAGAAAGAAATTATTTAAAGAATGAAATAAGAAAAAATAATATAGAAGATAGTTTTATTTTACTAGGGAATAAAGCTAACCCATATCCATATATTCAAAAATCTGATATATATGTTCAACCATCTAGGACAGAAGGTTATTGCATAACTTTAGCTGAAGCTAGATGTTTACACAAACCAATTATAAGTACTAATTTTATGGGAGCTAAAGAACAAATAATAGATAGAAAGACAGGAGTATTAGTGAGTTGTAATGAAAAAGAGATCTATAATTCCATAAAAGAATTAGTTGAAGATGTAGATCTGAGGAACGAACTAGTAAATAATCTGAGAAATGAAATTATAGATACTAGAGATGAAGTAAAAAAACTTTATAAGTTTATGTAATAATGTGTTTTATTTTGATAGATCCAATGATAGTATGGGGAGGATATATGAACATACCAGAAATAAGTATTATAGTGCCTGTATATAATGTTGAAAAATATTTAAATAAATGTATTGATTCTATATTAAATCAAACCTTTAAAGATTTTGAATTAATACTTATAAATGATGGATCAACAGATAATAGTTTAGAAATATGTAATAGTTATCAAAAAAAGGATAATAGGATAAAAGTTATAAATAAAAACAATGGTGGTTTATCATCAGCAAGAAATGCAGGGATAGACATTGCTAGAGGTAACTATATTGGATTTATAGATAGTGATGATCATATACATGAAAAAATGTATGAAATACTACATTATAATGCAGTTAAATATAGTTCAGATATGGTTATATGTAAAGAGAGAAATGTTTATGAAGATGAAACTATAGACTGTAAATCTACTATAAATAAATATAATACATATCAATTAGATAATATTGAATCATTGACTAAACTATATGAAGCTAGGACTACTACGTTTGTATATGCATGGAATAAATTATATAAAAGGTCCATGTTTCATGACACAAGATATCCTGAAGGTAAAATATATGAAGATGAATTTTTAACTCCTAAATTAATATACCAATCAAATACTATTACATATGTAAATTGTGAACTATATTATTATCTTCAAAGAAAAGGAAGTATAGTTAATTCGAAATTCAGCACTAAAAAATTTGATAAAGTAGATGCATTAGAATCAAATGTTAAGTTTTTTAAAGATAAAAATATAAGAAATATATATTTTTTAGTACAAAAAGCATATGTAGATTTGTTTTTCTGGAATGAATACTCAGCTAAATCTCAGCTAGAAAATATTAATAGAGAATTAAATATTCTTAGGAGGAAATTTAAAAATCATAATATGAGAATAATTATGAATCCTTTAATATCTACGAAACAAAAAATTATGATTACTATATATAATGTAAGTCCTAAAGCTTATTACTATATATCAAAAAGTTTATAACAAGATAAAACACTATAGTGATATCGAGAGGTGAAGGAATTGAAAAAAAGTATATTATTTTCGATCGACTCATTACATTGTGCAGGAGCAGAAAAAAGTTTAACAACTTTACTATCATTATTAGACTACTCCAAATATGAAGTAGATCTTATGATGTTTGGTCATGGTGGAGCATTAGAAGAATTAGTACCTAAAGAAGTTAATATATTGAAACCATTAAAGTATATAAAATTTACAGAAAAAAGTTTAAGAGAAAGTATTATATATACTTTTAAAAAAGGTACTTTTAAAATGTTAAAATCCAGAATAAGTTTTTCAATGGCTTTACGTAAAAGAAACTATAGCAATTCACAGAAGGCGAGAATATTTTGGGAGAAAACATATGGGGTTATAGATAGCAATCCTAAAAAATATGACATTGCAATTAGTTATGCTCAAGGAATTCCTACATTTTATGTAGCAGATAAAATAAGTGCAGACAAGAAATTCGCATGGGTAAATGTCAGCTATAGGTTAAAAAATGAAGATAAAGAATTTCAAAGTAAATACTATGATAAATATGACAAAATTATTGCAGTATCTCATTCAGCCAAAGATGTATTTATAGAAACATTTCCTAAATATAAAGATAAGATTGAGATTATATATGATATAAATGATCTAAACTTAATATCTAGGATGGCTGATATAGGTGAAAGTTATAAAGATAAATTTGATGGAACAAAGATACTAACTATAGGAAGGTTAGCACATCAAAAAGGTTATGATATGGCATTAGAAGCATGTAAAGTACTTAAAGAAAAAGGTGTGAATTTTAAATGGTATGCCTTAGGAAAAGGACCATTAAAAGAAGATATCGAAAAATATATAAAAGAAAATGGATTAGAACATAACTTTGAATTGTTAGGAGTTAAATCAAATCCTTATTCATATATAAAAGATTGTGATATTTATGTTCAAACATCTAGGTTTGAAGGATTTGGATTAGCAATTGCAGAAGCCAGAATGTTAAACATGCCAGTAGTAACCACTGAGTTTGATGCAGTATATAATCAGATGATACAAGGTAAAAATGGTTTAGTAGTAGATATAAATGGTGAATCTGTAGCTAATGGAATCTTGAAACTTATAAATGATACAGAACTAAGGAATTCAATAGTAGAGTATTTGAAAACAGAGAAAAAAGGAAATACAGAGGAATTAGATAAGTTCTATAAGTTAATTGAAGAATAAAATGAAAGAGTGTGTATTTACATGAAAAAAAAAATTTTATTTATGGTTATAAATATGAATATAGGTGGAACAGAAAAAGCATTACTTACTATGTTATCAGAAATAGACAAAGAAAAATACGATGTAACAGTATTAATGTTAGAGGAATATGGTGGTTTTCTAAAAGACATTCCAGAATGGGTTAATGTACAATATCTAAATTATTATAAGCATATAAAAGGTATCCTAAATAATCCACTACATATAACAGCATTACAACAATTAAAAATAGGAAAAATAAGTAAGACTGTTAGTTATTTATATTTATACTTATTATCAAAAATAAATAAAGATAGATCATATATATTTAAATACATACTAAAAAATTATCCAAATATCTCAGGAGAATATGATTTAGCAGTAGCTTATGCAGGGCCAATGGATTTTATAAGTTACTTTGTAGTTAACAAAATAAAATCTAAAAAGAAAGTACAATGGATTCACTTTGATATAACTAAGATTGGATTTAACTACAATTTTGCAAGAAAAATATATGATAAATTTGACAAAGTATTTGTGGTATCAGAACAAGCGAGAGAAAAAGTAGTTGAAAACATTTCAAGCTTGGAAAATAAGGCTGAAGTTTTTTATAATATAGTTTCACATAAACTAATTAAAAAAATGGCTGAAGAAGAAAGTTTCACAGATAAATTTGATGGAATAAAAATCTTAACAGTAGGAAGACTTTCAAAAGAAAAAGGTCAGTATATGACTATACCAGTAGTAGCAAGACTAAAATCAGAAGGATATAACATAAGATGGTATTGTATTGGAGACGGAAATCACAGAAAAGAATGTGAGCGTTTAATTAAAGAACATAATCTAGGATCTGAATATATACTAATGGGATCTAAAACAAACCCATATCCATATATGAAAGATTGTGACATATATGTGCAGCCATCACTACATGAAGGTTACTGCATAACTCTTGCAGAAGCAAGGTGCTTTGATAGTCCTATAGTAGCAACTGATTTCACAGGTGCTAAAGAGCAACTTCTAGAAAGTGGATGTGGACTAGTATCAGAGATAAGTGAAGATGGATTATATACTAAAATAAAAGAAGTTTTAGGTAATGATAAATTAAGAAATGAAATTAAATCAAGTTTAAAAAGAGATAATATTGATACAAGTAAAGAAATAAATAAATTATATCGAACAATAAATCAAAATTTTGATAATGAGGAGGTAGAAGATGAAAAAAGTACTATTTATGGTTAGTAGTATGAATATTGGTGGAGTAGAAAAATCACTTCTTTCCTTATTATCGGAAATGCCGAAAGATAAGTATGATGTTACATTATTTTTATTAGAGAAAAAGGGTGGTTTTTTAGATCAAATACCTAGCTGGGTAAAAGTTGAAGAAGCTAGTTGGTTTAAAGAAGTAAAGCCTATAATAATGCAATCACCTCAAAAAACTATAAAGGATTATATAGAAAGTAATAATTATTCTAAAGCATTATATTTTATTAGTCATTATATGATAGATAAATATTTCGATAATAGGTATTTATATTATAAAAATGTGTTCAAAGATATACCTCTTAATGAAAATGAATATGATGTAGCTATAGCTTATCAAGGACCTACGGACACAATTGATTACTATATAACTCATAAAGTAAAAGCAAAGAAAAAAATATCTTGGGTGCATTTTGATATATCAAAACACTATATTAATAAGAAGTTGTATAGGAAATTATATAAAAAATTTAACAAAATATATGTTGTATCGAATGAGGCGAAGAAACGAATAGACGAGGTTATCCCAAGTGTAAAAAATAAAACAGAAACCTTTTTAAATATTATATCATCAAAGGTAATAAATAGTATGAAAGATGAAAATGTAAGGTTTGATGATAACTTTAAAGGAGTAAATATAGCTACAGTAGGTAGATTATCTCATGAAAAAGGTCAAGATTTAGCTATAGAAGCTATGTATAGACTAAAGCAAGATGGATATGTATTTAAATGGTATCTTGTAGGTGATGGATCAAGCAGAAAAAAATATGAAGAAATGATACATAAATATGGATTAGAAAATGAGTGTATATTGGTAGGTGCAACACCTAACCCATATCCATATATATATAAATCTGATATATATGTACAAACATCACGACATGAAGGATATTGTTTAACATTAGCAGAAGCAAGATGCTTGAATAAGCCAATAGTGACTACAAATTTTATAGGGTCTTATGAACAAATAAGAGATGGTAAAAATGGATTTATAGTAGAAACTAATGAAGAGTACTTATACAGTAAGTTAAAATATATTATTGATAATGACGATATAAAGATTAAACTTATAAATAACTTAAGAACAGAAAATATAGATACTACTGATGAACTTCATAAGTTAAATAAAATACTATGAGGAGGCGGGATGATACTTATGATTAAAAAGACTATAAGTAGATGTATTAACAAATTTGTATATGAAAAACAGAGGGTATATAAAAAACTATACTATATTAGAAACTATAAATTAGCTAATCCTAAAATAAATTTTGACAATATTGATAAGGTATTGTTTGTATCTCACCCAGATGATGAGGTAATTTTTTTTTATAAGGAGCTAATCACTAATATAGGGTTTATAGTTATATGTATAACAAATGGGGATCATAACGTCAGATTGCACGAATTTGTAAATTCAATGAAAAAACTAGGATTAGATTATCAAATTTGGGACTTTGAAGATGGACTATATAGTGTGTGGAATAAAGGTAGTATTTATAAGAAAATAAATAATATATTAATTAAAAAAGAAAAATGGGAACGTATTTTAACTCATAATGATGAAGGAGAATATGGCCATCTACAACATAAACAATTAAATCGAATAATTAGAGATATCTGCTCTAATGAAAATATATATGTACCATGTAAAATAAATAATTTAATTAATAATGAAAATGCACTATCTAATGAAGAAAAAAATAAAAAGATAAATCATATGAAAATTTATTATAAGTCACAAGGATACATAGTTGATGAATTAGAGAAATATTTTGAATATGAAAAAATAGAAAATGCATAGATAAGATGAGGTGAAAATTTGAGGATAGAACATTCGATAAAAAACATTAGTATGAGCATAGTATCTCAAGTTGTAATAATTTTATTAGGGTTTTTATCTAGAAAAATATTTTTAGATAGTTTGGGGAGTGAATATCTAGGAATAAATGGCTTATTATCTAATATAATTTCTGCAATGGTACTAATTGAAGGTGGAATAGGAATAAGTATAGTATATAATTTATACAAGCCATTAGCAGATGATGATAGAAAACAAATCATTGCATTAGTTCAATTATATAAGAAAGCATATAGATTACTAGCATTGGTTTTACTGATAATAAGCTTTGTTATGTACCCTTATATATATAGATTAATAGGAACTAATATTAAGAGTACAGAGATATTTATTGTATATAGTTTATTTGTATCTAAGAGTATAATATCTTATATATATAGTTATAGATGGGCATTAATAAATGCGGATCAAAGGGGGTATGTACTAGCTAAAAATAACTTATTATTCCAAGTTATTTCAATGATTGGTAAAATAGTTATATTGTTATTAACCTCAAATTATATATTATATTTAATCATAGAGTTTATTTTATTCTTCATACAAAACTTTACTAATGCAAGGATTGTAAATAGAAGGTATCCATACATAAATACTACTGAAAAATATAATTTAAATAATGAAGTAAAAAATGATATAAAGAATAAGGTAAAGGCTATGTTTATTCAAAATATAGGAAATTATGCTATATTTAGTACTGATAATATTTTAATCTCTGCATTTATTAATGTAGGATCAGTAGGATTATATTCAAATTATACTATGATAATGGGACAAGTATCTTCTCTATTTGGGTCAGTAATTGGGGGTATTGGAAATAGTGTTGGAAATTTAATTGCTACGGAAGGCAAGGATAAAACTCTTAATATATTTAATATATGTTACTTTGTTTCATTTTGGATATATTCACTTAGTGCAATAATACTATATAACTTAGTAGAACCTTTTATAAGCTGGTGGTTAGGAAGCAAATATTTATTAGGTGAATTTACATTTATAGTTTTAATTATGAATTACTATATCGATGGAATGAAAAATCCGATAGTTACATTTAAAATAAAATCAGGAATATTTACAGAAGATAAGTATGCTTCAGTTATAGAAGGTGTTATTAACTTGATTTTTTCTATGATATTTATAAAATATTTTGGTTTAGCAGGTGTATTTTTAGGTACAACTATTAGTTATTTGTTTCTCTCATTTTGGAATCATCCTAGATTAGTATATAAAAAGGTATTTAACAAGTGTCCTAGTGAGTACTTTGTTAAGTATATTAAATTTTTATTAATTGCTATAATTACAGGATATATGACAACTATAGTTTGTTCAGCTCTAATTAGTGGATATACCTTTATATCATTAATTCTAAGAGGTATTATATGCTTGGTTGTAATAAATACTATATATATACTTGTATTTTATAATACTAATGAATTTAAATTTTTACTTAATGTTGTTAAAAGTATTATTTCAAGAGTTTTTTACTCATTAAAAATATATAATTTAAATTGAAAAATAACTAAATACATTAATATATCTATGATCTTAAGAATATATAAAAAGTAAGAATACTAGAGAAAATGGTAAGGGGCTAATCTAGTACTCTTACTTTTTGCAATGAATAAATATTACTATGAAAAAATAATACCCATATTAGGATTATCTTTTAGTTTATCACTTAAAATAGATGAATTATTATTTAAATTAACATCTAATAATATATTAAAGTTTCCTATATTTTCAATATATTGTGGGTAACAATTAAATAAGGTAGTTAAATTAGGTAAATTTAAAGTAAATTGGTTTAATTTTAAATATTCTTTTGATGGTTTTGCATATCCGTATGCTAAGGGTTTTCCATTTATTACATTTAAAATATTGCAACTATCAAATGTAACTTTAGTATAATTTCATTTTGTATAATTAGTTGGAATCTACTTAATTAAATATTCATTAGATGAAAAAAGATCCACAATCAATGAATTTAATTTCATCATTTTCAGAAGTGGATACATTAGAATTAATTAGTAAGTCTTCAAATAAGCGACTATTGAAGATAGCAGAACAGAAGTTGTTATGATTGACTAGAGTACATTTACCATAAAAACTACAATATATAAAAATATAGCTACTTACGTGGCCACCATTAAAAGAAATATTATAATTAGTATTAAAGTCATCTACAGGTTTGAAAATACAACTATTAATTTCTATTTGACTAATATATCCGAGAAAATTATTAGGTATATTTATGGTCCATTTATTATATATTGATCCACTAGATAATCCACTTAAGTTAGAATCATAGACTATACTTCCTAAAGAATTAGATATACTAAGTTTTCTACCTATACTTTTATTTATATTACCAGATATTATAGTACTATTTATTGTATATTCTATAAACGCTATGTTTTACGATATCTTCGTTATATCCTATATTGACAGTATTTCAATTAGAATTTCTAATTACTAGGTCTTTAGTTCTTTCCCATATATATAGGTTACCATCAATTTGAGTATCTACTATAAAGTTATGACTAGAGCAAGTTAAAAATTCATTGTTAAGGTTATCATGAGGTAAGCCTAATTGTTATCTATACCTATCACTTCTATTTTTGTAGCTTTTTGTAGCATAGTTAATATAGAGGCCCATTTTGAGGTACTAGCGTAGACTAATGATAGTAATGATTTTATCTCATATATTGTAGTTGTCGTACGCATATAGTTGATCTTTTCTACATTTAGGATTTTGCAATATATTTGATAAATTACTCTAAAGTGTAGTAATTAATATACGCATAGTTAATATCTTAAGACTTATATGTAGTTAAAATATAAATAGGGTTTAATTTATAGTATGTGAGGATAAAATAAATTCTTTAAGCTAGATAAAAGATAATTTAGAAATTAATTATAATGGGGGTAATATATGATTAAATCACTACAGGGTTTAAGATCATTAGGTATTCTTGGAATATTTTTATTCCATTCGGGAGTATTATTAAAGGGGACATTTCCAGTTACATTCTTTTTCATACTATCTGGATTTGTAATTTACTATTCATATAGTTCTAAAATAAATCATTTTGATATAAAAGAAAATATAAAATGGATATGTAATAGAATGAAAAGGTTATATCCAATTCATTTAATAACTTTCATACTGAGTATATTTATTAGATTCAATTGGATACTAAAGTTTAGCTTAGGCAACTTGGTTATTAAGGGATTGCTAAACGTATCATTACTACAAAGTTTAGATAAAAATCAGACGTTTCCGTTTAATGGATTGTCTTGGTTTCTATCAACAACTTTCGTATTGTACATAATAGCTATACCATTGATTTTGATAATAAAAAAAGTTGATAAAATAAACTCAGGATACTTGATTTTAATTATTCTAGTTTTTCAAAATTTAATTATATTCATCAACAATACAAATAATCTAGAATTTAATTTATATACGAGTCCATTTTTTAGAGTATTTGACTTTGCTATAGGAATGTTAATAGCTAAAAAGTTTATTATCAATAGGGATAAACAGATTAATCATAGCGTATATAATAATTATGAAATTGGAATACTTGTCATATTTGTATTAATGTATGTAGTTACATTTTTAAGTGATAAAATACAATACGGATTAAGTTTTTATTCACCAATATTTATAGTTGGAATATATATATTCGCATTTGAAAAAGGTAAAATATCCAGATGCTTATCATCAGATATACTTCAGAAAATAGCTAGTTTTAGTTTTGAGTTTTATATGGTGCATGAGCTTATATTAATCTTTTTTAGAAATGTATTTGTAGACTTTAATCCACATTGGACAATAAAATGTGTAGTCATTGCTATACCATCATTTATAATATCAATAGGTTTTGCAATTTTATTAAATAAGTATATTACAAAAAATAGATTCAATTATATTAAAAATAAATATAAAAGTTTAGTATAAAAATACCAAAAGGACTATGGTATACACCTAGTCCTTTTGCTATTTTTATCGTTCTTTAATAGATACACCACTAGATTGAGTACCATCAGGAGAACATAATAATAGGTCTCTTGATTTATAAATATTGCCTTTTGATTCTATATTAATATTATTTACTGTATCTTTGCTAAGTCCTGTAATTACATAACTTGATTTAGGCAAATTAAATTTATTGTCATTTAATATTAATTTATCTTGATTAACCAATTCCCCAGCAGCTCCACCTGTTCTATCATCATAGAAATTAATAACACCATTAATATCTTGTGAAGATATAGTATTACCTACTAACTTTATAGGTTGCTTCATAGCATAATGGGGTAGTTTTAACAAATAATCTTTATTATCTATATCACAATTTTCTATAGTTGTCTTAGCTCCCTGATGCCAATACCCAAACTCTATCTGAAAATCTGATAAATTAGAATCCTTAATATTATAAGTTGGATCATAACCACCTGCAAGACATTTAAAATTACTTATAGTACTATTAGATATATCCAAAGTACCATGTAGATTTCCTGATATATTTTTAATCTCACAGT
>ERZ1463036.138-NODE-138-length-16059-cov-11.447513_pt1 | contig 16059 bp, 13 predicted proteins | sample MGYA00564485_ERZ1463036 | MGnify/ENA primary metagenome ERZ1463036 (study PRJEB39244, sample SAMEA3635127) | Helicobacter pylori | study: EMG produced TPA metagenomics assembly of PRJEB11511 data set (Assembly of a 5300-year-old Helicobacter pylori... | reverse complement strand
AAGGTAAAATATTCGATGGTGCTGAGGTTAACGCTCTTGCATCAATACCACCAAGAGATGTTCTTATTGCAAAATTACTTGGAAGCTTCAAAGCTCCATTATCAAATCTTGCATACCTATTGAATTCAGTTAAAGAGCAAAAGGAATCAGCTCAATAATATTTAAAATATTAAGCTGAAGTACATAGCGATTTTTAATTGATTCAAATTATGCCTTTTTTAAAAGGCAAGTACAAAACAATGTTTATATGAAAAAAATTCGGAGGTGCATTTATAATGACAAGAGAAGAAATTATTCAAGCTATAAAAGATATGAGTGTTTTAGAATTAAATGAATTAGTAAAAGAGTGCGAAATAGAATTCGGAGTGAGTGCTTCTGCACCAGTTGCAGCTGCAGGAGTTGCTACAGCAGCTGTTGAAGAAAAAACTGAATTTGACGTAATTTTAACTAGTGCAGGCGCTAGCAAAATTAAAGTTATTAAAGTTGTTAGAGAAATAACTGGATTAGGATTAAAAGAAGCTAAAGATATAGTTGATGGAGCACCTAAGACAATTAAAGAAGCTATAAGCAAAGAAGATGCGGAAGCATTAAAAGCTAAAATAGAAGAAGTTGGCGGCGCAGCAGAAATAAAATAATTTTATCATAAACAGGGTACTTTTAGATAAGAGTGCCCTTTTTTAAAACGTTATGTTGACATAGAATTATTCTTATGATAATATAGCGTAATGCATTAAAAATTAGTAGTTTAGCGTTATAAAAATGCAATTACTGGTTAATGTGAATTAAATTAACAAAAATGGTTATAATAACATAATAAATATGTGAATCCAAAAGCATAAGGTCCTAGGGGAAAGTGTGTTTTTGGTTATTTTAGTTTATACAAGGGGTGAAAGCTGATGGTACATCCTGTCCAATTAGGTAAAAGAACAAGAATGAGTTTTTCAAAAATAGGTGAAGTAACTGATATGCCAAATTTAATTGAGATACAGTTAGACTCTTATGATTGGTTTTTAAAAGAAGGACTTCAAGAGGTTTTTGACGATATAAATCCTATTCAAGATTATACTGGAAATCTTGTTCTAGAGTTTGTAGGATACAAACTTGATACAGATAACATTAAGTATACTGAAGAACAATGTAAAGAAAGAGATACAACTTACGCAGCGCCGTTAAAAGTTAAGGTTAGATTGCGTAATAATGAAACAGGTGAAATTAAGGAACAAGAAGTCTTTATGGGAGACTTCCCACTGATGACACCACAAGGAACATTTGTTATAAATGGAGCAGAAAGAGTTATAGTAAGTCAATTGGTTAGATCACCAGGGGTTTACTACAATTATTCTGTTGATAAAACTGGGAAAAAACTTTACTCTGCAACAGTAATTCCAAACAGAGGAGCATGGCTCGAGTATGAAACAGATTCTAATGAAATTGTATATATTAGAATTGACAAGACAAGAAAATTGCCTATAAGTATTTTGGCAAGAGCTATGATGGACAATGGTAGTGATTTAGACTTACATCAGTTATTGGGTGAAGAAGAAAGACTAAAAGCTACAATAGAAAAAGATAATACTAAAACAAGAGAAGAAGCTTTGATTGAAATATATAAGAGATTAAGACCAGGCGAACCACCTACAGTGGATAGTGCGGTATCCCTTATTGATTCACTATTCTTTGATGCTAAGAGGTATGATTTATCAAGGGTTGGTAGATATAAATTTAATAAGAAGTTATCAATTAATCACAGAATTGCAAATAAAATTGCTGCTGAGAATATTGTTAACCCTACAACTGGTGAAGTTATAGTTGAAAAAGGTCAAAAGATAGATAGAGAAGTTGCTCTAGAAATTCAAAACTTAGGAATTAATGTAGTAGATCTTCAAGTAGAGGATAAGGTGTTAAGAGTTATAGGAAATCACTTTGTTAACATTAATAAAGTAGTTAACTTTGATATTTCTGATCTTAATATTAGGGAAATGGTCCATTATCCAACATTAAAAGAGATATTGGATAATTTTAGTGATGAAGAATCAATTAAAGAACAAATAAAAGCTAATAAAACTAGATTAATACCTAAACATATAATTAAAGATGATATGTATGCTACAGTGAGCTACGAGTTAGGACTAACTTACGATATCGGTTATATTGATGATATTGATCATTTAGGAAACAGAAGGATTAGATCTGTAGGTGAACTTTTACAGAATCAATTTAGAATAGGTTTGTCTAGAATGGAAAGAGTTGTCAAGGAAAGAATGACAATCCAAGACCAAGAAGGAATAACGCCTCAGGCGCTTATAAACATAAGACCTGTAGCCGCAGCTATAAAAGAATTCTTTGGAAGTTCACAACTTTCTCAATTTATGGACCAAACAAATCCATTATCAGAACTTACAAATAAAAGAAGACTATCTGCACTAGGACCAGGCGGTCTCTCTAGGGAGAGAGCTGGGTTTGAGGTTAGAGATGTTCATTACTCACATTATGGCAGAATGTGCCCTATAGAAACTCCAGAAGGACCCAATATAGGACTTATTAACTCCCTTGCGAGTTATGCTAAAGTTAATGAATATGGGTTTATTGAAACACCATATAGGATTGTAGATAAGAAAACATCAGTAGTTACAAACGAAATTGTGTATATGACTGCGGATGAAGAAGATGCATATCTAGTAGCACAGGCAAGTGAACCAATTAGCGAAGATGGTACTTTTGTAGATGAAAAAGTAACTGTAAGAGCTAAAGAAGAAGTAATGGTTGTTCCAAAAGAAGAAGTAGATCTTATGGATATATCGCCAAGACAGATAGTTTCTGTTGCGACAGCTATGATTCCATTCCTTGAAAATGATGATGCTAGTCGTGCACTAATGGGTTCCAACATGCAACGTCAAGCAGTACCACTACTCAAATCACAATCTCCAATTGTAGCTACTGGAATAGAATATAGAGCTGCAGTAGATTCTGGTGTTCTTCCAAAGGCTAAAAATGCAGGCACAGTTGAGTATGTAAGTGCTAATGAAATTAAGGTAAGAAGAGATTCAGATAGTGGATTAGATGTTTATAAAATTCTAAAATTTAAAAGATCTAATCAGGGTACGTGTATAAATCAAAAACCTATAGTGAATAAAGGCGAAAAAGTTGAAGTAAATACTGTTTTAGCAGATGGACCTTCAACTGACCTTGGAGAAATAGCATTAGGTAAGAACATCCGTATTGGATTTGTAACTTGGGAAGGTTATAACTATGAGGATGCAATGTTAATATCTGAAGAACTTGTTCGTGATGATATATTTACATCGGTACACATTGAAGAATATGAATCAGATGCTAGAGATACAAAGCTTGGACCAGAAGAAATAACTAGGGATATTCCTAATGTTGGCGAAGACGCACTTAAAGATATAGATGAGGGCGGAATAATAAGAATAGGTGCTGAGATAAGATCTGGAGACATTCTAGTTGGAAAAGTAACTCCAAAGGGAGAAACAGAACTTACCGCAGAGGAAAGATTATTAAGAGCGATATTTGGTGAAAAGGCAAGAGAAGTAAGAGATACATCACTTAGAGTGCCACATGGCGAAGCTGGAATAATAGTTGACGTTAAAGTGTTCACTAGAGAAAATGGTGATGAACTTCCACCAGGCGTAAATGAACTAGTTAGATGTTATATAGCTCAAAAGAGAAAGATATCTGTAGGCGATAAGATGGCAGGAAGACATGGTAATAAAGGGGTTATATCTAGAGTATTACCAGTAGAAGATATGCCGTTTTTACCTGATGGAAGGCCACTTCAAATATGCTTAAATCCACTAGGGGTTCCTTCTCGTATGAACATAGGTCAGGTATTAGAAGTCCACTTAGGATGGGCAGCTAGTGAATTAGGTTGGCATATTGCAACACCAGTATTTGATGGTGCGCTTGAAGAAGAAATCGAAGCGTGCTTGGAAAAAGCAGGATATAATACAGATGGAAAAACTGATTTATATGATGGAAGAACAGGAGAAGCATTTGACAGCAGAGTTACTGTTGGCTATATGTACATCTTAAAGTTACATCATCTAGTAGATGACAAAATACATGCTAGATCTACAGGACCATATTCTCTCGTAACTCAGCAACCATTAGGTGGTAAAGCACAGTTTGGTGGCCAAAGATTTGGAGAAATGGAAGTTTGGGCATTAGAAGCTTATGGTTCAGCTCATACATTACAAGAGATTTTAACAGTTAAATCCGATGATGTTGTTGGTAGAGTTAAAACATATGAAGCAATAGTAAAAGGCGAGAATATTCCAGAACCTGGTGTGCCTGAATCCTTTAAAGTTCTTATAAAGGAATTACAAGCGTTGTGTTTAAATGTTAAAGTTCTTACTGATGAATTAGAAGAAATTAAACTGAAGGAATCAGTTGATGATGAAATGGAAGAATTAAATTTAAATGTTAACATAGAAGGATCAGAAGATATAATTCCTGAAGCACCAACGGAAGAGTATATTGAGCTTATCGATGAAGATGAAGAACCAGACATTGATATAAATTACGATGAAATACCGGCAGAAGAATTTGGTGAAGATTTAGAATTAAATGATTTTAATGATGAACATTAATATGAAGGGAGGATGAACCCTTGTTTGAATTTAATAATTTTGATGCTATTCAAATAGGATTAGCATCACCGGAACAGATCAGAGAATGGTCAAAAGGTGAGGTAAAAAAACCAGAGACTATAAACTATAGAACTTTAAAACCTGAAAGAGATGGGTTATTTTGTGAAAGAATATTTGGACCAATTAAAGATTGGGAATGTCACTGTGGAAAATACAAGAGAGTAAGGTATAAGGGAATAGTTTGTGATAGATGTGGCGTTGAAGTTACAAAATCTAAAGTAAGACGTGAAAGAATGGGGCATATTGAACTTGCTGCCCCAGTATCTCACATTTGGTATTTTAAAGGAATACCATCTCGTATGGGACTTATTTTAGATATGTCACCTAGATCTTTAGAAAAGATTCTTTATTTTGCTTCTTATGTAGTATTGGATCCAAAAGAAACATCACTACTTAAAAAACAAATCCTTAGTGAAAAAGAATATAGAGAAGCTATTGATAAATTTGGAGATGATAGTTTTGTAGCTGGTATGGGTGCAGAATCTGTGAAAGTACTTTTACAGGATATTAACTTAGAAGAATTATCTAAGGAATTAAAAGAAGACCTAAAAACTAGTACAGGACAAAAAAGAATCAGAAGTATAAGAAGACTAGATGTGTCAGAATCATTTAGAAAATCTAAAAATAAACCTGAATGGATCATAATCGATGTAATCCCAGTTATACCTCCTGATTTAAGACCGATGGTACAATTAGACGGAGGAAGATTTGCTACATCTGATTTAAATGATTTGTATAGAAGGGTAATAAACCGTAACAATAGGTTAAAAAAACTTCTAGATTTAGGTGCTCCAGATATAATTGTTAGAAATGAAAAAAGAATGCTTCAAGAAGCTGTAGATGCATTAATTGATAATGGAAGAAGAGGAAGGCCAGTTACAGGACCAGGAAATAGACCTTTAAAATCTCTATCTGACATGTTAAAAGGAAAGCAAGGAAGATTCAGACAAAATTTACTTGGAAAACGTGTTGATTACTCAGGCCGTTCAGTTATAGTTGTTGGACCAGAGTTACAAATGTATCAATGCGGTCTTCCAAAAGAAATGGCTTTAGAATTATTTAAGCCTTTTGTTATGAAAAAGCTAGTTGGAAGTGGAGTAGCGCATAATATTAAGAGTGCTAAGAGAATGGTAGAGAGAGTTATGCCCCAAGTATGGGATGTACTTGAAGAAGTAATAGCTGATCACCCAGTACTATTAAATCGTGCACCTACACTTCATAGACTAGGAATTCAAGCTTTCCAACCTATACTTGTAGAAGGTAGGGCTATTAAACTACATCCACTTGTATGTACGGCTTATAATGCTGACTTTGATGGAGATCAAATGGCGGTACATGTACCTCTATCTGTTGAAGCTCAAGCTGAAGCAAGGTTCTTAATGCTTGCTGCACATAACATTATGAAACCATCAGATGGTAAACCAGTTTGTGTACCTACTCAAGATATGGTTTTAGGTGCTTACTATTTAACTATTGATAAAGATGGTGCTAAAGGTGAGGGAAGATCATTCTCATCACCAGATGAAGTAATAATGGCTTATCAAGTAAAGGATATTGATATTCATGCTAAAATTAAGGTTAAGTTATTTGGCACCGTTGATGGTGTAAGCATAACTTCAATTATAGAAACTACACCTGGGAAATTAATTTTCAATGAAACTATACCTCAAGATTTAGGGTTTATTGATAGAAGCATTCCTGGGAATGAATTGAAATTTGAGATAGACTTCTTGGTAAGTAAAAAGAATCTTGGTAGTATTATTGATAAATGCTACTTAAAATATGGTCCTTCAGAAACTTCTAAGATGCTAGATAAAATAAAAGCTAAGGGATATCATTACTCAACAATTGGAGCAATTACGGTTGCTACATCTGACATGGTGGTTCCAGAGGCTAAAAAAGCATTGTTAAAAGATGCAGATGAAACTGTTGAAAAAATTGAGAAGATGTATCGAAGAGGATTTATATCCGAGGAAGAAAGATACCAAAGAGTAATAGAAAAATGGACTAAAACTACAGAAGATGTTGCAAATGCACTAATGGATAGTTTGGACAAATTCAATCCGATATTCATGATGGCAGATTCAGGTGCCAGAGGGTCTAAGAGTCAGATCAAGCAATTAGCAGGTATGAGAGGCCTTATGGCTAATCCATCTGGTAAGATAATTGAGTTGCCTATTAGAGCATCCTTTAGAGATGGACTAAGTGTATTAGAGTACTTTATTTCAACACATGGAGCTAGAAAAGGTAATGCAGATACAGCACTTAAAACGGCTGACTCAGGTTATTTAACAAGAAGGCTTGTTGATGTATGTCAGGATGTTATCGTAAGACACGAAGATTGTGGAACGAATGAAGGTTTTGAAGTTTCAGAAATTTGTGATGGAAGTGAAGTAATTGAACAGTTAGTTGAAAGATTGACTGGAAGATATTCTGCTGAAGATATTATTCATCCAAAAACAGGTAAAGTAATAGTTCCTAAGAATGAGTATATGGATATTAAATTAGCAGAAGAAGTTCAAAAGTCTGGTGTAAAGAAAGTTATGATTAGATCGGTATTTACATGTAAGGCTAAAATTGGAGTTTGTGCTAAATGTTATGGAATGAATATGGCAACGTCTCAAAAGATTAACATTGGCGAAGCCGTAGGTATAATTGCAGCTCAATCTATAGGAGAACCGGGAACACAACTTACAATGAGAACATTCCATACAGGTGGAGTAGCGGGATCAGATATAACTCAAGGTCTTCCAAGAGTTGAGGAATTATTTGAAGCTAGAAAACCAAAGGGACTCGCAATAGTAAGTGATGTATGCGGTAGCGTTAAAATGGAAGATACTAAGAAAAAGAGAGTTGTCATTGTAATTGGTGATGCAGGAGAAGAATTAAGTTATGATATACCTTTTGGATCAAGATTAAAAGTTGCAAATGGTGATAGAATTGAGGCCGGAGATGAGATAATTGAGGGTTCAGTTAACCCACATGATATTTTAAGAATCAAAGGCGTTAATGGAGTTAAAAATTATTTATCATCAGAGGTACAGAAAGTTTATAGACTTCAAGGTGTTGATATAAATGATAAACATTTAGAGGTTGTTGTGAGACAGATGACAAGAAAAGTAAAGGTTGAGGAATCTGGAGACACTGAACTACTTCCAGGAAATTTAGTAGATATATTTGCTTTTGAAGATGCTAATGCAAAAATTGAAGCTGAAGGTGGCGTACCTGCTCAGGGGAAAATTTCTCTATTGGGTATAACTAAAGCGGCACTTGCAACGGAATCATTCTTGTCAGCGGCATCATTCCAGGAGACAACAAGAGTACTTACTGATGCAGCTATTAAGGGTAAAATTGATCCATTGCTTGGATTAAAAGAAAATGTAATAATTGGTAAACTGATACCTGCGGGTACTGGAATGACAAGATATAGAACAATAAAAATCAATACTGAAGATGATGAAAAGGTAGAAATTGAAAATGATTTGGAAGTATAGGTTGTAACTAGTTGACAGGGTGATAGTAAAATGATAAAATACACCTTGTGTGTGATTTAAATCGAGCAGATGTATCTTAATTAGATAAATCTTTTGATTATAATTGTGAAGGGGGTTAGAAATGGTAGGTAAAATTGTAGGTCAGAAAGTCGTTGGAGTTAAACAAACCCTAAAAGCGTTAAAGAATAGTCAGGGTAAAGTTTTGTATATAGCCAAAGATGCTGATAGTAGTATTACTGATCCTATTCTAAAACTAGCCAAGGTTAATTCCCTACAAATAATATTTGTAGACACAATGAAAGAATTAGGAAATCTTTGTGATATAGATGTTGCATCAGCAACAGCATTGCGTTTCGAAGATTAAATTAATGCTAGCAACTAAATAATATAGATATATCCATGCGGTAACATAGCGATTTAGTTATGTTACGCTGCATTGATATAAATGAAGATCAGCTTATAAAAATGAGGGGGTGAAATTATGCCAACTATCAATCAATTAGTAAGAAAAGGCAGAAAGACATTAGCAACAAAGTCAGCTGCACCAGCATTGAAGAACTGTCCGCAAAAAAGAGGAGTTTGTACAGTAGTTAAAACAACAACTCCTAAAAAGCCAAACTCAGCATTAAGAAAAGTAGCAAGAGTTAGACTTACAAACGGATACGAAGTTACTGCTTATATACCAGGTGTAGGCCACAATTTACAAGAACATAGTGTTGTACTTATAAGAGGTGGAAAAGTTAAAGATTTACCAGGAGTTAGATACCACGTCATCAGAGGAACATTAGACTCTGCTGGAGTTGCGGGCAGACTACAAAGTAGATCTAAATACGGTACTAAGAGACCAAAGCAAAAAAAATAATGCTTTGAATTAAGGTGCAATGTCTTCAGCATTTATATATATGAAAATTTATATTTACATACATTTGCAGGAGTACAGAGTACTTTGCGGTAGAGATATCGAGTACCTATGAGTTAATTAAAATTGTTAAGGAGGGAAGTAAAGTGCCGAGAAAAGGATATATTGCAAAAAGAGATGTATTACCAGATCCTATGTACAACAGCAAAGTCGTTACAAAGTTAATAAACAATGTAATGGAGGATGGTAAAAGAGGAGTAGCACAGAAAATATGCTATGAGGCTTTTGACATAATCAAAGAAAAAACAGGTAAAGAACCTTTAGAGGTTTTTGAAGAAGCATTAAATAATGTTATGCCATTACTTGAAGTAAAAGCTAGAAGAATAGGTGGAGCTAATTATCAAGTGCCTATCGAAGTTAGACCTGAGAGAAGACAGACATTAGGATTAAGATGGTTGCTTATTGCTGCAGATAATAGAGGAGAGAAGTATGCAAGAGAAAAACTTGCTAACGAATTACTCGAAGCTGCAAACAATACAGGAGCAGCAGTAAAGAAGAGAGAAGATATTCATAAAATGGCTGAAGCTAACAAGGCTTTTGCACATTACAAGTATTAATATTAAAACTGTTTTGGCCTTGCCAAGACAGTTTTGTCAAATTTAAAATCACTCGTTGACAGGAGGCGCAAATAGTGGATAGAGAATATTCTTTAGAAAAATTCCGTAATATAGGTATTATGGCTCATATTGATGCTGGTAAAACAACAACAACTGAGCGTATATTATTCTATACAGGAAAAACACACAAGATAGGTGAGGTTCATGATGGCGGAGCTACTATGGACTGGATGGTACAAGAACAGGAAAGAGGTATAACAATAACTTCTGCGGCTACAACTTGTTTCTGGAAGGGTTATAACATAAATATCATTGATACACCAGGGCACGTAGATTTCACAGTTGAAGTTGAAAGATCTTTAAGAGTACTTGATGGTGCGGTTTCTGTATTCTGTGCAAAAGGCGGAGTAGAACCACAATCTGAAACAGTATGGAGACAAGCAACTAAATATAAGGTACCAAGAATGGCATATGTTAACAAAATGGATATAATGGGTGCAGACTTCTATCACGTTGTAGACATGATGAGAGAAAGACTTCATGCTAATGCAGTTCCAATACAGCTTCCAATAGGTAAAGAAGAAGGATTCCTAGGTATTATAGATTTAGTTAGAAATGTTGCAGAAGTCTATAAGGATGATTTAGGAACACAAATAGAAGAAATAGAAATTCCAGAAGATATGAAAGCGTTAGCAGAAGAATACAGAGCAGCTATGGTTGAAGCAATAGCTGAGCTAGATGAAGAGCTTATGATGAAATATCTTGATGGTGAAGAAATAAGTGAAGAAGAATTAAAAGCAGCATTACGAAAAGGTGTAATTAAGAATGAAATAGTACCTGTAATTTGTGGTTCTTCATATAAAAATAAAGGCGTTCAAATGATGATAGACGCTGTTATAGAATACATGCCGTCACCACTTGACATACCAGCTACCAAAGGACAAGATGTTGATACTGGTGAACCAATGGAAAGACACCCAAGTGATGATGAGCCAATGGCAGCATTAGCATTTAAAATAGCTACAGATCCCTTTGTTGGTAGACTTGCGTTTACAAGAGTTTACTCAGGCGTAATGAAAACTGGTACATACGTATTAAATGCTAACAAAGGTAAGAAAGAAAGAGTTGGTAGACTAGTTAAAATGCATGCTAATCACAGAGAAGAAGTTGAAGAATTACGTTCAGGAGAATTAGGTGCAGTAATTGGACTTAAAAATACAACTACTGGAGAAACTTTATGTGATGAAGATCATCCAATATTGTTTGAAACCATGGACTTCCCAGATCCAGTTATTCATGTAGCTATTGAGCCGAAAACAAAAGCTGGTCAGGAAAGAATGGGTATGTCTCTTGCAAAACTTTCTGAAGAAGATCCTACTTTTCAAACTTATACTGATCAAGAAACAGGTCAAACAATAATTGGTGGTATGGGCGAGCTTCATCTAGAAATTATTGTTGATAGACTTCAAAGAGAATTTAAAGTTGAATGTAATGTAGGAAAACCACAAGTAGCTTATAAAGAAACAATAAGAAAAGCAGTTAAGGCAGAAGGTAAATACATTAAACAATCAGGTGGACGTGGACAATACGGTCACTGTTGGATAGAGTTAATACCAACTAGTGAACCTTACTCATTTGAAAATTGTACGGTTGGTGGATCTATTCCAAGAGAATTTATATCTCCAATTGAGAATGGAATTAAAGAAGCATCAAAAACCGGTATTCTTGGTGGATACCCAGTTCTTAACTTTAAAGTTAAAGTAGTTGATGGATCATACCATGATGTTGACTCAAACGAAATGGCATTTAAAGTTGCTGGTTCAATGGCATTCAAAAACGGTATGGCAAAAGCAGATCCAGTTTTGCTTGAACCAATAATGAAGGTCGAAGTAACAGTGCCAGAAGAGTACATGGGAGACGTTATGGGAGACATTAATTCAAGAAGAGGTAGAATAGAAGGAATGGAAGCTCAATCAGGCGCTCAAGTAATTAGAGCAATGGTTGCATTATCAGAAATGTTTGGATATGCTACTACACTTAGATCAAGAACTCAGGGTAGAGGAGTATACAGTATGGAATTTGCTGCATATGAACCAGTTCCAAAGAGTATTCAAGAACAGGTTATAGGAAGTAAATAACAAGCAAAATATAAGATAATATGCAAATATAAGGAGGAATACAAAATGGCAAAGGCAAAGTTTGAAAGAACAAAACCACATGTAAACATAGGAACAATAGGACACGTAGATCACGGCAAGACAACATTAACAGCTGCAATAACAGCGGTACTTGCAACTAAGGGATTAGCGGAAGCGTCTAGATTTGACCAAATTGATAAAGCACCAGAGGAAAGAGAAAGAGGAATTACAATCAACACATCACATGTTGAGTATGAAACAGAAAACAGACATTATGCACATGTTGATTGCCCAGGACATGCGGATTATGTAAAGAACATGATCACAGGAGCAGCACAAATGGATGGAGCAATCCTAGTTGTTAGTGCAGCAGATGGTCCAATGCCTCAAACAAGAGAGCATATACTATTAGCAAGCAGAGTTGGAGTAGGATATATAGTAGTATTCTTAAACAAAGCAGATATGGTAGATGATCCAGAATTATTAGAACTAGTTGAAATGGAAGTAAGAGAATTACTAAGTGAGTATGACTTCCCTGGTGATGATATTCCAATAGTAACAGGATCAGCATTAAAAGCATTAGAAAACCCAACTGATGAAGAAGCATCAAAATGTATTGCTGAATTAATGGAAGCAGTAGATAGCTACATTCCAACACCAACAAGAGCAACAGACAAACCATTCTTGATGCCAGTAGAAGATGTATTCACAATCACAGGTAGAGGAACAGTTGCTACAGGAAGAGTTGAAACTGGGATACTTAAGGTTGGAGAAGAAGTAGAAATCGTTGGACTTAGCGAAGATAAAAGAAAAGTTGTATGTACAGGAGTTGAAATGTTCAGAAAACTTCTAGATCAAGCAATGGCCGGAGACAACATCGGAGCATTACTAAGAGGAGTACAAAGAGCAGATATTCAAAGAGGTCAAGTACTTTCTAAACCGGGTTCAATACATCCACATGATAAATTTGTAGGTCAAGTATATGTACTTAAAAAAGAAGAAGGCGGAAGACATACTCCATTCTTCGACGGATATAGACCACAATTTTACTTCAGAACAACTGATGTAACAGGATCAATAAAATTACCAGACGGAATGGAAATGGTAATGCCAGGAGATCACATAGACATGAATGTTGAACTAATCACTCAAGTAGCAATGGATGAGGGATTAAGATTCGCAATCAGAGAAGGTGGAAGAACAGTAGGTTCAGGAGTTGTTACTTCAATAGTTAAATAACACAAACAAAAAAATGCATTATGAATTAGAAGTAAGAAAATTGTTTAATAAAAAAACACCTTTAACTAATTCATTGACATATGTATTAAATTATGATAAATTATTTAGGTATAACAAAAATGCTAAAGATAGCTTAGTGCTTAATAAGTATGAGCTTTCTTAAATAGATGGAAAACCGGGAGGTGTAGATTGTGAGAGTAAAAGTAACTTTAGCTTGTACTGATTGCAAACAGAGAAATTACAATACAATGAAAAACAAAAAAAATAACCCAGACAGAATAGAAATGAAGAAATACTGTAAGTTCTGCCACAAACATACACTTCATAAAGAAACAAAATAATACAGCATAAAACACAAAACGGTAGGGATGTGAATAAAATGGCTGTTGCTGGGAATGTTAAAGTAAAGGAAAAATCAAACCAAAAAGGTATAGTGAAGTTTTTCAATGAACTTAAGGCAGAGGCTAAAAGAATAACTTGGCCTTCAAAACAAGATGTTAAAAAGGCAACTTTTGCAGTGACAAGTTTTTGTTTTATTTTTGTGGTTTTAATAGGTTTGTTGGATTATGGTTTTCAGAACCTCTATAAACTAATCTTTAAATAAGGTAAAGGAAGGAGGTAGGGGGACGGAATACTCCACCCCTTGAGCTATGGCAGATAAAGCTAAATGGTATGTTGTACATACATATTCTGGTTATGAAAATAAAGTTAAAGTCAACCTAGAAAAAGCTATCGAAAATAGAAATCTTGAAGAATATGTACACGATATTCAAGTTCCTATGGAAGAAGTAGTTGAAGTAAAGGATGGAAAAAAGAAAATAACTTTAAAAAAAGTGTTTCCAGGTTATGTTATGGTTAAAATGCTTATGACAGATGAATCTTGGTATATAGTTAGAAATACCAGAGGTGTAACTGGGTTCGTAGGACCAGGTTCTAAACCGGTAGCTCTTACTGAAGACGAAGTTAGAACTATGGGTATATCAGAAAAAACTATAGTTGTTGACTACGAAATAGGTGAGAATATTCAGGTAACATTTGGACCATTAGAAGGATTTGTTGCTTTAATACAAGAAATTCATTTGGATAAGCAAAAAATTAAAGCACTTATAAATATGTTTGGCAGGGAAACTCCTGTTGAACTAGAATTCAATCAAATACAAAAATTAGACTAGGACTTAATAAAACGAAAGTTTTAGTAAGTGGGAGGATTTTTAATCCGCTTTACCACAATATAGGAGGTATAAATTCATGGCTAAGAAAATAACAGGGATGATAAAACTTCAACTTCCTGCAGGAAAAGCGACTCCGGCACCACCAGTTGGACCAGCACTTGGACAACACGGAGTTAATATTATGGGATTCTGTAAAGAATTCAACGCAAAAACTTCAGATCAAGCAGGTATGATAATACCAGTAGTTATAACAGTATATCAAGATAGATCTTTTAGTTTCATACTAAAAACTCCACCAGCAGCAATATTGTTAAAGAAAGCAGTTGGATTAGAAAGCGGTTCTGGTGTTCCAAACAAAACCAAAATTGCTACAGTTTCTAAAGCTAAAGTAAGAGAAATAGCAGAACTTAAGATGCCAGATTTAAATGCAGCATCAATTGAATCTGCTATGAGTATGATAGCTGGAACAGCAAGAAGTATGGGAATAGTTGTAGAAGAATAATTTTAAATTAATTACGTGGGAGGTAAAAACCGTTATTACCACGAAGGAGGATACTAATATGGGAAAAAATTACATAGAAAGCGCTAAGCTTATAGATAAAAACGCTCTATATACACCAACAGAAGCTATGGAACTTGTGGTGAAAACATCTAAAGCTAAGTTCGATGAAACTGTAGAACTTGCAATAAGCCTTGGTGTTGATCCAAGACATGCAGATCAACAAGTTAGAGGTGCAGTAGTACTTCCTCATGGAACAGGTAAAACAGTTAAAGTTTTAGTTTTCGCTAAAGGCGAAAAAGCTAAAGAAGCAGAACTTGCAGGAGCAGACTTCGTTGGAACTGATGAATTAGTTGAAAAAATACAAAAAGAAAATTGGTTTGAATTTGATATAGTTGTTGCTACTCCAGATATGATGGGTGTTGTTGGTAAATTAGGTAGAGTACTTGGACCTAAGGGATTAATGCCAAATCCAAAGTCAGGAACAGTTACATTTGATGTTGCTAGAGCAATAAATGAAATAAAAGCTGGTAAAGTTGAGTATAGAGTTGATAAAACTTCTATAATTCATGTACCGCTTGGAAAAAAATCTTTTGGTGCTGAGAAATTAATTGCAAACTTCCATGCTTTAATGGAAGCAGTAGTTAAAGCTAAACCATCAGCAGCTAAAGGACAATACTTAAAATCAGTATCAGTTTCAAGCACTATGGGACCTGGAATAAAAGTCAATCAAGCTAAAGTATTAGACTAGTATTGACAAATAGGTTTAAAAATGATACAATATTCAAAGTGAAATAAATGATATTCCGTAGATAGTAGGTGCGAAAGCGTAAAAGACAACATGCCTACCGAGGATTCCTATAAGTATACTTGTATACGTATATTAGGTCTCTTCGTGTCTACGGAGAGATTTTAATTTTTTATAAAGCAGTTAAAAACTGTTAGGAGGTGGATATACAGTGTTAAGCAATAATAGACAATTAAAAGAAGCAAAAGTAGCAGAAATAAAAGAAAAATTAGCAAAAGCTCAAGGTGTAGTATTTAGTCAATATCAAGGTCTGAATGTAGAAGAAGATACGCAACTAAGAAAAAACCTTAGAGAAGTTGGGGTAGAATATAAAGTTTATAAAAACACTTTAGTTATTCTAGCGGCTAGGGAATTAGGAATTGAAGGTATAGTAACTCACCTACAAGGATCTATTTCAATGGCATTTGGATATGAAGATGCAACTGTTGCAGCTAGAGTTTTAAATGAATTTACAAAAACTCATAAAAAATTAGAACTTAAAGCAGGCATAATTCAAGGTAAAATATTCGATGGTGCTGAGGTTAACGCTCTTGCATCAATACCAAGATCGGAAGAGCGTCGTG
>ERZ1463036.137-NODE-137-length-16250-cov-96.798703_pt1 | contig 16250 bp, 18 predicted proteins | sample MGYA00564485_ERZ1463036 | MGnify/ENA primary metagenome ERZ1463036 (study PRJEB39244, sample SAMEA3635127) | Helicobacter pylori | study: EMG produced TPA metagenomics assembly of PRJEB11511 data set (Assembly of a 5300-year-old Helicobacter pylori... | reverse complement strand
GGATTTTTTGAACCTCCAGCTGGTATATTAAGATAATCTTTTCCATTTCCATCAGAACCTAAATTAGTAGATAATACTCCACCTTCATTTACAGATCCCATAACCACAGCACCTGCTCCGTCTCCAAAAAGTATTGCTGTAGATCTATCTTCATAATCTAATATTCTAGATAAAGCTTCTGCTCCTATGACTAAAACATGTTTATATGTATTAATTTCTATAAATTGTTTAGCTACTGTCATACCATATATAAATCCTGAACACGCTGCTTCTAAATCAAAGCATGCTGCTTTTGTCGCTTTTATATTAGCTTGAACTAAACATGCTGTAGATGGAAATATCATATCCGGAGTTATTGTAGCTACAATTATTAAGTCTATATCTTCTGGAGTTAAATTTGCATCTTTTATAGCATTTAAAGCTGCTTTTGTTGCAAGGTCTTAAGTTGCCTCATTTTCATCTGCAACTCTTCTTTCTTTTATACCTGTTCTAGTTCTTATCCATTCATCTGATGTATCCATTATCTTTTCAAGGTCAAAGTTGGAAATTATTTTTTCAGGTAAATAACTTCCGACTCCTAATATACCAGCCTTTGTATTCATAAATTAACCTCCAAGTTGGATTATTTCTATTTATCTTAATCTTCTTCTTCAATAGTCTTTATAAATTCTTTTATATCTTCAACTACATTTCCTTTAGAAAACTTAATAGCTTGATTTATAGCATTTTTTATGGCTTTTGCATCAGAACTTCCATGTGCCTTTATAACTCCTCCATTAACTCCTAAAAGAGGTGCTCCTCCATATTCTGAGTAATCCATCATAGTTTTTAATTTTCTCAAGTCATCTTTTAAAAGAAGGGCTCCTAATTTACCTTTAGTACTTGCTAAAAATGTTTCTTTTAGAAGTCCTAGTATAGACATTGCAATTCCTTCTGCTGATTTTAGTAATATATTTCCAGTAAATCCATCACACACAACTATATCTGTATATGAATTTATAAGTTCTCTAGCTTCTATATTTCCGATAAAGTTTAAATCTAACTTCTTAAGTTCTTCATATGATTTTTTTACTAAATCATTTCCTTTACCCTCTTCAGTCCCAACATTAGCAAGGGCAACTCTTGGATTTTGAAGACCCAATACCTTTTTAGCATATATATTACTCATACCTGCAAATTCAACTAAATTAATTGGCTTACAGTCTGCATTTGCTCCTCCATCTGCAATAAGAGTCATTCCTCCTTTTACATTTGGTATTGCTGGGCATAAACAAGGTCTATCTATTCCTTTTATTCTTCCTACTACAAATAGTCCTCCTGCCAATAAGGCTCCTGTGTTACCTGCAGATACTATTGCATCAGCTTTATTTTCTTTGACCATTTTCAAAGCAACAACCATAGATGAATCTTTTTTAGATCTTATTGCTTTTACTGGTTTGTCTTCATTTTCTATAATTTCAGTAGTATGCACTATTTCTAACTTAGCTCTATCAAATTCATATTTTGAAAATTCATCTTCTAAAATATTTTTATCTCCAGTAATTATTACATCTATACCGTACTCTTTTATAGCGCTAACTACACCTTCTACATTAGACTTTGGTGCGTTATCTCCACCCATTCCATCAATTACAATTTTCATAAATTTCTCCTCCTAAACTAACTCTTCAAATATAAATTTTCCTCTAAATATCTGTTCTTGCGCTTTATTATTAACTACAACTTTTACATAATGTTTTTTATCAACGTTTTTATATATTTCCGCTTTTGCTATAAGTCTATCTTTTTGTTGTATATGCTTAAGCGTTTTTATATTAGCAAATCTCATTATTACTTGAGGTGCATCTATTATAGCCATAGCTAAAGAATTTGCCAGTGAAAATATATATTCATCTTTAAGAGTTCCAGTTTTGGAGTAAATCATATCTTCGGCAATATCTAACATAGATATGCCTAATTGACCAACAGATAAGTCAATTATCTCTCCTGTTATCTCTTTTATACCTAAAGTCTTAACTTTAGATGTTTCAATTTCAGCTATTTGCTTAACTCTTTCTCTAAGCTCTGGAATATTTAATGAAAGTCTATCAAGTCTTATAGTTTGTATACTTACATCAAATACATTTGCCAATTCTTCATCTGTATAAAAAGGATCATCCTTTAGCATCTCGACAAGTTCATGTTGTCTTTCTGCTTTGCTTTTCTTTTTCATATTACCTCCAAGTTTTTATAGCGGGAATTAGTATCAACTACTAATAGTAGTTGTATAATATTAATTATAAATAATCCACCATTATTTATCTTTTATTTATAATTTTAGATATATTTAAATTTTATCATAAGTTTTGCCGTAATTAAGCAAAAAAAAACATGTAGAGTATTCTACATGTTTTTTAGAAGTATTACTTAGATACAACTTCTTTACCTTTATAATATCCACAGTCTGGACATACTCTATGTGGTAACTTTGGCTCATGACATTGTGGGCAACTTACGAATCCAGTTGCTACCATTTTTGAGTTAGCTGCTCTTCTCATTTTTGTATTTGATTTAGATGTTTTACGCTTTGGTACTGCCATTTACGCCACCTCCTTAGTCATTTTTAAACATTTCTTTTAATTTAGCAAAACGGGGATCTATTACATCCTCGTCGTTCGCGACTTCATCACAAGAACAAACTTTTTTATTTAAGTTTGTCCCACAAGTTGAACAAAGACCTTTGCAATCTTCACTACAAAGAACTCTTTGAGGTAAATTGAAATCCAATGTTTGTTCTATTAAATCAATAAAGTCTACTTCATCATTTATATAAGTATAAACATCAAATTCTTCTACTTCATTCTCGTCAACTTCTTCTTTAATTAAAAATCCTTGGATAGGATAACTTAATTTTACTTCTACTTCATTTAAGCATCTAGCACAATTATCAATTAAAGTAAATTCAACATTGCAATCTAGAAACAAACCTTTATTGGTTTTACTTATTTTCCCGTTTAAAATTACAGGAGAAGTTAATTTATAAGTATTATCACAATAATTAATACTATCAATTTTTTCGCAAAAATTCAAGTGTAAATTATCAGTTTCTCTTCTTATAATTTTATCTAAACTAATTTTCATTAAGTTCACCTCAATTTATTGCCAAATTTATTATACAAATATAAACTATGTTTGTCAAGTATTTTTACTTGATAGTTAATTCCTTTATTGGCAAAAATTAAGGTAGGTTTTAACCTACCTTAATAGTATTATATCCAGTTACAATTATTTTACTAATGCAACAGTATCTTTTGCTATCATTAATTCTTCGTTAGTTGGTATTAATAATATCTTAGTTTTAGAATCTTCAGTAGATATTACTCTCTCTTTACCTCTAACTTTGTTAGCTTCTTTGTCTAATTTCATTCCTAAGAATTCCATGTTAGAAGCTATAGTTTCTCTTATATCTATACCATTTTCACCAACACCAGCAGTAAATACTACAGCATCTACTCCGTTCATTTCTGCAGCGTAAGCTCCTATATATTTTTGAACTCTTTGAACATAAGCATCTAATGCAACTTGAGCTTTTTCATCTCCTTTTGCAGCAGCTCCTTCTATATCTCTGAAGTCACTTGATATACCAGTCATTCCGTATACTCCAGATTGCTTGTTCATTAAATCAGATAAACCAGCAGCATTTAATCCTTCTTTTTCCATTAAGAATGGTAATATAGCAGCATCTATATCTCCACATCTAGTTCCCATTATTAAACCTTCTAATGGAGTGAATCCCATAGAAGTATCTACACATTTACCACCATCAACAGCAGCTATAGAAGCTCCGTTTCCTAAGTGACAAGTTATTATTTTTACATCTTCTATGTTCTTTCCTAACATATCTGCAGCTCTTTGAGATACATACTTGTGAGAAGTTCCGTGGAATCCGTATCTTCTTACACCATATTTAGTATATAATTCATGAGGTAATCCATATAAATAAGACTTCTTAGGCATAGTTTGATGGAATGCAGTATCAAATACAGCAACCATTGGTACTCCTGGAAGTATAGCTTCACAAGCTTTTATTCCCATTATGTTAGCTGGGTTATGAAGTGGTGCTAATTCAACACATTCTTCTATTGCAGCCATAACTTCTTCGTTTATTTTAACTGAGCTAGCGAATTTCTCTCCACCATGAACTACTCTGTGTCCAACAGCTTCAACTTCACTTATATCTTTAACTCCACCGAATTCTGGATGAACAACACCTTCTAATACTAATTTTATAGCATCTTGGTGATTTTCCATTGGTTGCTCAACTACAAGCTTACCTTCTACTCCATCTTTCTCTTGCTTTAATATAGAACCTTCTATTCCTATTCTTTCAACTAATCCTATACATAAAACTTCTTCATTTGACATATCTATTAATTGATATTTTAATGAAGAACTACCACAGTTTAATACTAATACTTTCATTAGTATACCTCCTTAAATCTTTACCAATAATTATGTAATAAGTTTATCTACAATTAAAAATTGAACAATATTACTTGTATACATTAAACAAATTTATTCATTATTACTATATCATTTTTTTTGATAAAAGTACATACTTTATAAGATTTTTTAATTTTTTAAGTTAGATGTACATTTAATTCAAGAATTATTGTTCTCATTTTTGTTTAATATTATAATAAATATAATTTATTTTTTATAATATTTTAATTCTACTTACTATAATAACAGACCTTCTGTTTTTTTTGATATATTTTAAAGAAATTTAGCGTAAAGGAGATTTTCATGAAAATATTAGGATTAATAGTCGAATATAATCCATTCCACAATGGTCATTTATATCACTTAAAAAAATCTTTAGAGATAACTAATTCCACTCATAGTATAGCAGTAATGAGCGGAAACTTTTTACAAAGAGGAGAACCTGCTTTATTTGATAAATATAAAAGAGCTGAAATGGCAGTTTCAAATGGAGTTGATTTAGTTGTAGAACTTCCAACACTTTATGCTTGTCAAAGTGCTGAGATATTTGCTCATGGTGCTATAACTTTACTAAACTCATTAAATTGTATAGATTCACTTTGCTTTGGTAGTGAACATGGAGATATAGATTTATTAGTTGAAGTTTCAAAAATATTAATTAATGAACCTGATAAGTTTAAAACTATTTTAAAAAGAAATTTAGATGAAGGGATTTTATTTGCTTTAGCAAGAAGTAAAGCACTTTCAGAGTATATGCTAAATCATACAAATCTAAATATAGATGAAAATAAATTAAATGATGTATTGAGTACACCTAATAACATATTGGGTATTGAGTACATTAAAAGTTTATTAAAACATAAAAGTACTATAAGGCCATATTCAATAACTAGAATTCAAGCAGATTATAATTCTGAAACTATAGAAAGTAATATTTGTTCGGCCACAGCAATACGAAAAACTCTTAAAGAATATAATACACTAGATAGTATATCTAATGTTGTTCCAATTAGAACATTTGAATTAATATCTAAAAGTATAGATAATAACTTTAACCCTATGTTTGATGAATATTATTTTGATACAATAAGAGAATTAGTTATTAGAGATTTAAATATATTAAATTCTTATTTTGATGTAAACGAAGGAATTGAGAATAAAATATATAAATCAGTATTTTCGTGTAAAAATATATTCGAACTTCAACAATTAATCAAATCAAAAAGATACACTTTAACAAAGGTAAAAAGACTCCTAAATAATATACTTTTAGGCATAACTAAAGATGATATGAACACTGTAAAAAATATAATGAAATTACCTTATGTACGCATATTAGCTTTTAATGATCAGGGGAGAGAAATTATAAAACAGATAAAATTAAACTCAGAAATAAAAATCATTAATAAATTTTCTAACGTTAACTTTGAAGATGATAAAGTCTTTGAAACTTTAATTAAATATGATATAAAAGCTACAAATATGTATAATATCCCATACTATAAAAACAACATGAATTTGCTTAAAGGGCCTATGGATTATTATCTTTCCCCTATATACATAAAGTAAAACCTACCAATTACATGGTAGGTTTTTTATCATAGTTTGTAATTTAATTTAATATAATTATTGTAAATTATATTAAAAGTAGGTGGTGAAGTGAAAAAAAGCAAATTTATAAAATTTTTAATTCCATCTTTAGTCGTAATGATAATAATTATAGGTATAATATTATTTCCAACTGACTCTATAAATGCTGCTAAAAATGGTTTTTCAATATGGGTAGATACCTTAATACCTTCATTACTTCCATTTATTATAGCAGCTAACTTAATAGTAAAATTAAAATTTGTAGACATATTAGGATTAGTAGTAAATCCATTAACTAGAAAACTTTTTAATGTATCAGGAAAAAGCTCTTTAATTTTTGCTATATCTACAGTATCTGGATACCCTGTTGGAGCAAAATTAGCTTCTGAACTTAGACAGAATAATGAAATTTCTAAATATGAAGCTCAAAGGTTGGTATCATTTTGCTCTACTTCTGGTCCATTATTTATAGTTGGAGCTGTTGCAATTGGAATGTTTAATAATACTGCTTTAGGATACCTAATTCTTATATGCCATTATTTAGCTTCTTTAACAGTAGGAATATTATTTAAAAATTATGGTAAGGAATGTATTAAACGCGAAAATATAGACTTTAAATCAGAAGTTAATCTTATTGTAGCTAATAGAAAAAAAGAAAATAAAGGTTTTTTTGTTTTGTTTGGAGATGCAGTATTTAATGGTATAAACACAATTCTTATGGTAGGAGGATTTGTAATAGTATTTTCAGTTGTATTTAAAGTATTATCAATATTTAATTTTATAGACTTAGTATCTGCTATTATTTACTTACCTTTATCTTTTTTTGGATTTTCTAAAGAATTATGCTCAGCTTTTATAAGTGGGCTATTTGAAATAACTATAGGTTGTAATCAAGTCTCTAGTATTACAAATATCCCTGAAATCATTAGAATTTCTTTGTGTAGTTTTATAATAGCTTTTAGCGGTTTATCTATATTAGCCCAATGCTCTAGCTTTTTAGCCCAAACTGATATAAGTATAAGTACATATATATTTTCTAAATTTTTGCATGGTGTATTTGCATTTATCTTTACTTTCATATTTTATCCATTAATAGATTTAATTCCACTATTTGAGAAATTAACAAGTATATCTAGTATATTATATAATAATTTCATTTGGAATTATTATATAAACAATTACTATTTAATATTACCTGTATTAGTACTAATATATATAATATTTACCTTTTTTTTATTAAAACGACTAAATACTCACGCTAAGTAAAGAATAATAAAAATAGCTATCTATAAGTTTATAGATAGCTATTTTTATTATTCACTTAATTCTCTTCTATTTGTTGAAATTTCGTCCATTATATTTTGAAGATTATATTGTAATCCTTCTAATACATCATCTGCATATCTTATAGAACCTAACTTTATTTCTCTTGCTGTATAATCAGCTTTTTCTATTATATCTTTAGCTTTTTCTTCAGCTTCTACTACTAACCCATCTGAATCAATATATGATTTTATTATATCTTCTGAATTTTTCTTCATATCTTCAGTTTCTTTCATAGCTTTTTCTATAATTTGTTCAGCTTCTTTAGTAGCTTGTTCTATTAAAATTTCTGCATCTTGATTAGCGTTATTTAATATTTTTTGTCTTTCTTTATTTATCCAAACTGCTTGTTTTACTTCTTCAGGAAGTATCACTTTTATATCAGCTATTATATTTAATACTTCTTCTTTATCTATCCCTGATTTATGAGAAAAAGGAATTGAACTAGCATTATTTATAGTGCTTTCTAACTCCTCTAATAATTCCATTATTTCTAAGTCTATATTCATATTATCTCCCCCTATTAGTTTTTCTTTTTAATTCATCTATTATTACCTTAGGAACTAAATTCTCTATATTAACATCAAAATGTAATACTTCTTTTATAAGCGATGAACTTATATATGAATACTTTGTAGTTGTAGGTAGTATTACAGTTTCTATATTCGGGCTTAATTCTTTATTCATATGAGCCATCTGAAGTTCATACTCTACGTCAGCTCCGCTTCTTATCCCTCTTACTAAAGTTTGAATACCATGTTTCTCGCAATAATTAACTAATAATCCATCAAAACTAACTATTTTTATATTTTTAATATGGCTTGTACATACTTTGATTAAATCTATTCTTTCTTCAAATGTAAAAAGTCCTTTTTTGTTAGGATTATATAATACTCCTATTTGTAATTCATCAAATAATTTTGCAGCTCTTTCTATTATATCCAGATGTCCATTAGTTATAGGATCAAAACTTCCTGCAAATATAGCTTTTCTAACTGTACTTTCCATTATTAATCCTCCATACAATAGAATGTAAGCGTAGTATTTCCGTACTTTTTGCTTCTATCTTTTATTAGCTTCCCTATACTTTCAGGGAATTCCTGCTTTGTATCATGTTCCACAACTATAATTCCATCATCTTTTAATATATCAGATTCATCTATTTTTTTTAATGCATCCATAAACATATTTTCATAATATGGAGGGTCCATAAATATTATGTCAAATTTATAGGTTTTGTTCTTAACTTTGTCTATTGCAGATTTATAATCTATATTTAAAATTTCAGCATTATCTTCTACTCTAGCTTTTTTTATATTACTTTTTACTATATCTATGCTAGTTTTACTTACATCTACAAATACACATGTGTTAGCTCCTCTAGATAAACACTCTATACCTAATGAGCCTGTCCCCGCAAATAAATCCAAGATTTCTCCATCTATTATGTATCCATTTATTATATTAAATAGCGATTCCTTAACTCTATCAGTAGTAGGTCTCACATCTTCATTTTTAGGTGTATTTAATTTTAATCCTCTAGCTTTTCCTGAAATTACTCTCAATATAACTGCTCCTTCCACTTTATTTTACCATAAATTACATCTAATTTAATGATATTTCTTTTAATCTATTTTCAAACTTTTTTAACACTTCTTTCTTTAAATCCTTATTCTCATAATTTACTAATTTTGGGTCTTCCCCTACTATATACCTAGCTTCTTGTTGAGCTACTTTTAATATTTTCATGTGCTTAAATATATTAGCTACTTTAAGTTCAGGCAGACCATGTTGTCTTGTTCCAAAAAACTCTCCTGGACCTCTTATCTCAAGATCCTTTTCAGAAATTTTAAATCCATCTGTAGTTTCTTCCATTATCCCCATTCTTTGAGAACAAACTTCTGATTTTGATGAGTAAATCAATATACAATAAGACTTATGACTACCTCTTCCAACCCTTCCTCTTAACTGATGAAGTTGGGCTAATCCAAATCTTTCTGCATTTTCAATTATCATAAGTGTTGCATTTGGAACATTAACTCCAACTTCTATAACAGTAGTTGAAACTAATATATCCAACTCTCTATTTTTAAATTTTTTCATTATATCGTCTTTTTCACTAGGTTTCATTTTACCATGCAAAAGACCTAATCTCAAGTCAGCAAAATATTCACTCTTTAATTCCTCTACTAAATCTACAGCAGCTTTTGCTTCTATAGATTCACTTTCTTCAACCAAAGGACATACTATATATACTTGTCTACCTTTTTCAACTTCAGATCGAACTAAACTATTATAAGCCCTATCTCTTTTGTCTTTATATACAGCTAAAGTCTCTATTGGTTGTCTTCCTGGTGGTAATTCATCAATTATCGATATGTCTAAATCTCCATATAAAATCAATGCTAGTGTCCTAGGTATTGGAGTTGCTGTCATTACTAATATATCTGGATTATATCCTTTTTCTGATAACTTATTTCTTTGTCTAACTCCAAATCTATGTTGTTCATCTGTTATTACAATACCTAAGTTGTTAAACTCTACCTTATCTTCTATTAGTGCATGTGTTCCTATTAATATATCTATTTCATTATTCTTAACTTTTTTTAGTGTAATTTCCTTTTGCTTTTTTGTTAAACTACCAACTAATAAACCTATTTTTATTCCAAAATGTGATAGCGTTTCATTTAAAGATAAGTAGTGTTGTTCTGCTAATATCTCAGTAGGTGCCATTAAAGCTCCTTGATATCCATTTAAAACGCAATTTGCTAATGATAAAAGTGCTACTACAGTTTTACCACTACCAACATCACCTTGAACTAGCCTATTCATAACTTTATTAGAGTTCATATCATTTAATATCTCATTTAATGCTCTATTTTGAGCATTAGTTAAATTAAATGGTAGAGAATTTAAGACTTGTTTTAAATTTTGATTTTTTTCAAAAAATATTCCTGACTTTTCAGTTACTCCATTTTTAAATAAAAATAAACCTAATTGAAGCATTAAAAACTCTTCAAAGACCAATCTATAAAGTGCTATTTTTAAACTATCTTTACTTGAAGGTGCATGCAAATTTTTAACTGCATAATCAATACTACATAATTTGTATTTTTCTATAATTCGCTTTGGTAAATACTCTTTTATTTTAATTTGTTCATTATTAAACACTGTCTTTATTATATTTGTAAGTTCTTTATTTGTTAATCCATAAGTCAATGAATATATTGGCATTATACCACATGTGTTTTTAGGATTATTAGTCATTTGTTCTATTTCACACGAGCTTAATTCTACTCCATGAGAATTTTTTTTAACCTTCCCAAAAACTAATATAGTATCTCCTTTTTTTAAAGTACTACTTATATATTCTTGATTAAAAAATACTAATCTTGCAAATCCAGTTTCATCTCTTACCCCTATTTTAGTTATAACTAACCCTTTTCTAATATTAGAAGTTTCTATACTATTTACAATCACTCTTATAGTTACTTTTTCTTCATCTTCTAGTTCAAATATCTTTTTTAAGTTATTTCTATCTTCGTATTGTCTAGGAAAGTAATATACTAAATCGGATACAGTAAATATTCCTAATTTGTTTAATTTGTTAGCTCTTTTTGGCCCTATACCTTTTACATATTTAATCTCTTTATTTAAATCACTCATATTTATCACCTTAAAATAAAAAATCCTGTATAATTTAACTTACCTAATAGTAAGATTATACAGGATTTTAAAAATATTATTCAACAGATATTAAATAATAATAAATTGGTTGTCCTCCGTAGTAAAGTTCTACATCTATATCTTCATACTTTTCTTCTAGCATGTCTTTAAATTTATTAGCTTCATGTTCACTTACATCTTCACCATAAAATAAAGTTATTATAGCACTATCTTCGTCAACAAGCTTTTCTATTAGTCCTAAAGTTATATCGTCCTTACTTTCTCCTGCTGATAATAATTTACCTTCACCTATACCTATGAAGTTTCCTTCTTTTACTTCTATATCATTCATAATTGTATCTCTAACAGCATAAGTTACTTGTCCTGATTTAACTATTGATAAAGCTTCTAACATAGTAGCTTCATTTTCTTCAATAGATGCATCTGCATTAAAGCTTACAAGAGATGTAAATCCTTGAGGAACAGTTTTACTTGGTATAACTATTATATTTTTATCACTTAAAGCTTTAGCTTGGTTTGCAGCCATTATTATATTGCTATTATTTGGTAATATAATAATATTTTCTGCATTTATAGAATCTATTGCTTTCATAAAATCTTCAGTACTAGGATTCATTGTTTGACCGCCTTCTATAATATAGTCAACTCCAAAATCCTTAAATATATCAGCTAATCCACTCCCCATTGATGTTGCTATAAATCCATATTCCTTCATTGGTTCTTGTGATACAGCTGTTTGATTTTCAATTAATATATTTTCATGTTGTACTTTCATATTTTCTATTTTTATAGTTATTAATTGACCATATTTTAAAGCTTCTTGAAGTACTGAACCAGGTTCATTTGTATGTACATGAACTTTTATTACTCCTTCATCTCCAACAACAGCTAAACTATCTCCATAACCTAGCATTATATCTCTGATTTTATCATAAGTTATTTTATCACTTTCTAATATAAACTCTGTACAGTAAGCAAATTTTATATCTTCAGTGTTTATTTCACTTTGAGCTGATTGTGATGAAGATGTATCAACCTTGCTATTTCCGTCCGCTTTTATCATATTTCCTCTTAAGGCTTCATACATTCCTTCATATATAAGAACTAATCCTTTACCTCCAGAATCTACAACTCCAGCATCTTTTAAATTTTTAAGTAAATCTGGAGTTCTTTCTAAAGATGCATTAGCTTCTTTTATAACTAACTCTAGAAACTTTAATATGTCTTGTTCTTTCTTAGCAGCTTTTACAGCATATTCTCCACTTTCTCTAACTACAGTTAGTATAGTTCCTTCTATTGGTTTTATAACAGCTTTGTATGCTGTATCTGATCCACCTTTTAGTGCATTAGCTAAATCCATAGAACTTAATTTATCTTTTCCTTCTATAGACTTTGTAAATCCTCTTATAATTTGAGATAATATAACTCCAGAGTTACCTCTTGCTCCCATTAAAGATCCCTTAGCTAAAGATTTACCTATATTAGTTATATCATCATCATTAACCTTTGATAACTCCTTCATAGCATAAGATATAGTAAGGGACATATTAGTACCTGTATCTCCATCTGGAACTGGGAATACATTTAGCTTGTCTACTAAATCTTTATTATTTTGGAGATTATTAGCTCCAGAGATCATCATATCTCTTAGATTTTTCCCATCAATATATTGAATCATATTTTTCCTCCTAAATTACTTAACTCTTATTCCTTGAACATTAACGTCTATTCTACTTACTTTTATTGCTGTCATTTTCTCAAGTGTATATTTTACTTTATCTATTATGTTATTTGCAACAGTTGATATATTTGTTCCATATTGCATTATAACGTAAAGCTCTATAGCTATCGTTTCATCTTCTAATTCCTGTACACTAACACCCTTAGTTGCATTTTCACCTTTTAGTAATTCAACAATACCTTTACTTTTGTGTGCTAAACCAACTAGTCCATAACTTTCCATAGCAGCTTTATATGCTATTTGTGCTATTACTTGCTTGTCTATTTCTATAGTTCCAAATTCATTGTTTATTTTAGCGCTCATGATTTGACCCCCTAAAATTATTTTTAGTTTTATTTTTAACTTTAATATTTACTTTATATAGAATTATATATATAATTTTATATGATAACAAGAATTTCTTCAATATATGTAAGACAAATATATATTTCTATTGCATTTTTTAGAGATTTGTGTTAACATAAACTGTGTTTTCAGTGTTATAGTTATCATTTAAGGAGGTGTACGAAAAATGGCAAAGGTATGTAACGTATGTGGTAAAGGTAAAGTTTCAGGAAACCAAGTGAGCCACTCAAATAAACATAGCAGAAGAACTTGGTCTGCTAACTTAAGAAACGTTAGAGCGATAATAGATGGTACTCCAAAGAGAATAAAAGTTTGTACTAGATGTTTACGTTCTGGAAAAGTTGAAAGAGCTTAGTTTTAATAAAAAAGCCTACAACCTGTAGGCTTTTATTTTTTTCTCATAAAAAACATTATTATCTTAGATAAAAATTTAGGACATTTAACAGTTATTATTTTCATAAATTTATCCCCCTTAAATTTCTAATGTATATTTTATATAAATAACATTACCCCACACCCTATAAGTACAATAGATAATAGCATCATCCATAACCAATTAGGAAGTATCAATCCCAAAATAACAGTTATACCTGTAGCTAAACATAGCACTCCAAGTAAATTTCTATATTGATTTCTCAAATTATTCCCTCCTATAAATACCTTCATAAAATATAATATTCATATTTATATCCCTTTAATACAATTTAACAAAAATAGGCCAAGCTATTATGATTATTTTTATAAAAATAAAAATACCAAAGTAGCATATGCTACTTTGGTATTTTATTTCTAACTATTATTAAACATCCATTTTTAACTTTTATACTACATTGATTACTTATCATTACATTAGATATACCTATTGGATTACCATATTTTATATTTGCATTTTCAAGAGGATACTCTAAATTTTTAAGTGTAACTCCACTTACATCACCTTTTGCTGGAATTATAGATATAATATCACCTTTTTGTCCCATTATATTTATAACTTCACTGTCAGCCATATATATATCTTCAACTTTACTCTTAATTATGGGATTTATTCCTAACTCTTTTATATAATACATAAGATTTATATTTGCAATAGTATGATCAATACGACCGCCTAGAGCTCCTAGAAGGTGAATTTCTAATGCATTTAAATCTTTTGCTAAGTGTATACATAACTGAGCATCTGTCTCATCTTTTCTTTTAGGAAATTTTTTAAAATCGACACCTTTATTTTTATAATAATTAATTATCGACTCTTCTAATGAGTCTAAATCGCCTATTATATAATTAGGTACTATATTTAATTTATATAAATGTTTTGCTCCTCCATCTGCACATATTATGTATCTGTAATCATTGTTATCTATAATATCTTTTATATAATTAAGATTATCTACTTCTCCATTTAATAAAATACAAGCTTTCATAATTACCCCTTATTCAGATGCATTTAGTCTAAATTCTTTAACTGTAGCCTCTATATCATCACTGTTAAATATAGCTGATCCTGCTACAATAACATTAGCTCCTGCTTTTACTACTTTATCTACATTTGAAGGTTTTATACCTCCATCAACTTGTATATCTACATTTAGACCTTGCTCATCTATTAAAGATTTTACTTCTTTTATTTTATCTACCATACTATCTATAAATGACTGACCTCCAAATCCTGGATTTACAGTCATTATAAGAACCATATCTAAGTCTTTTAATACATATTTTATATTTTCTATTGGAGTTGCTGGATTTAATGCTACCCCAGCTTTTACATTATGCGCTTTTATATTTTGTATAGTTCTATGTAAATGAGTACATGCTTCTTCATGGACAACGATTATATCACAACCTGCATCTACGAAATCCTTTATATAATTATCTGGATTCTCTATCATTAAATGTGCATCAAATACCATTTTTACATCTTTTCTTAATGATTTAACAACATTTGGACCTAATGTTATATTAGGAACAAAATGCCCATCCATAACATCAATGTGTAAATACTCACATCCTGCATTTTCTACTTTCTTTACATCCTCTAATAATCTTGCAAAATCTGCTGATAAAATTGATGGTGCTATTTTTATCATGCTTAGTACCTCCTCTTCCCTTGTCTCTTTTCATTTAGTAATTGTAGGTAACTTTCATATCTTTCTTTTGATATTTTATTATCCTTTACTGCTTCTTTTATACCACACGATGGTTCATTTTCATGCATACATCTACCACCAAACTTACACTCATCAGAAAACTCGCCAAACTCTATAAAGTATTCTTTAAGCTCAGTTTCTTCAATGTCATCTAAAGTTAATGAACTAAATCCAGGTGTATCAGCTACCATACCCCCACATTCTAATTTTAAAAGTTCTGCATGTCTTGTTGTATGCTTTCCTCTTTTTATTTTATCACTAACTTCACCTGTTTGCAGTTGAAATTTACTATCTATATGATTTAATAGTGTAGATTTTCCTACTCCAGATGGTCCTGCAAAGACAACTATATTTCCTTTTAACTCTTCTTTTACTTTATCTATGTTTAAGTTTTCATTATTGCTAACTGGTATTACTTTATATCCGCTCATTTCATATATTCTTTTTAAATTTTCTAGTTCTTCATCTGTAGCTAAATCAGCTTTAGTTAAAACTATAACTATATCTAAACATTCTCTTTCTGCTAAAACAATAAATCTATCTAATAAAGATAAATTAGGATTTGGGTTTTTTATTGCAAATACAATTATAGCTTTATTTACATTAGATATTGGTGGTCTTACTAATTCTGTTTCTCTTTCTTTTATTTTTTCTAATACGCCTTTTTTATTTTCTTCATCAACTATACTTATTTTTACATTATCTCCAACTAAAGGAGTTATCTTATTTTTTCTAAATATACCTCTAGCTCTACATTCATATATTCCTTGGTTTGTATCTATGTAATAAAACCCTCCAATACCTTTTGTAATAATTCCTTCTATCATTTAAATCCTCCTTATAGATTAATAAATTTGCTAAATACTATTATTTATATAACTTTACATAAATATTACAAAAAAGTCCAATAATTATTAATCATTGGACTTTAATAT
>ERZ1463036.136-NODE-136-length-16268-cov-12.143650_pt1 | contig 16268 bp, 20 predicted proteins | sample MGYA00564485_ERZ1463036 | MGnify/ENA primary metagenome ERZ1463036 (study PRJEB39244, sample SAMEA3635127) | Helicobacter pylori | study: EMG produced TPA metagenomics assembly of PRJEB11511 data set (Assembly of a 5300-year-old Helicobacter pylori... | reverse complement strand
AGCATATATATAAACTATAAAAATAAAATCTAAGAATCCAGGGTTATTAATTAGTGTCTTTAAGATAATTATTTTATTTTGTGGATCATGTAGGTGGAGTTTAAAACAATACTTAGGGGTAGAAAAATGATTGATTTATTTAGTTTAGGAGTTGCTATTACTTTAGGTGTTCCAACTAGTAAATGGATAAGTAAAAATCTATTTGATAAAGAATACAAGGAAATTAGAAGAGTTACTAAAACACTTGATTATTTATTTGCAGATCAAAAAATCTATAATTTAGAGGGGAATAAACCAAAGATAATGGATATTAAAATAACTGATTGTGGGTACTATATAAGTTTAGATATTCAAGGTATAACTACTTATTCAAATTTAGAGAATTTGAGTGAGTATATTAAGAGTTTATTTAAAGCCTATCATGTGGAGCTTAGCAGCAACAAAGGTAATATAGTTACCCTGGATATAGTAAATAAAGAGATTAATGAATTAACTTATAGAGCTATAAGTATTGAACCAACTAAATTAATATGTGGGTACGATTTGAAAGGGAAACCTTTAATTGTGGATATGCTTAAAACTCCTCATATAGGCGTTGTGGGAACATCTTTAAGTGGTAAGAGCAAATGTGTTGAGGGAGCTTTAAAAACGCTTAGAGGGGCGGATATAACTCTTGTTAATTGTTTTAAAGATGATTTTAATGGGATTATAGCTGATAGAATCAATGGTAACGATAATATTTTAGAATATTTAAAAAGAGTAGTAGAGAATAAGACCATAAGACCAAAGCCTTATTATATTGTCATAGATGAATATAACTCTTTAAGTAATATAAAAGGCATAGATAAGATTATACAGGAGCTATTAAGCCAAGCAAGGCATTATAATGTTTATCTTATTGTTATAATGCAAAAAGGCAATTCGGAAGATTGTAAGTTTAAGCAGCTATTTAATACAAGAATAGCCTTTAGGACAATAGAAGAAAGTACTTTAAGAGCATTTTTAGGTGTGGGAGTTGGGAGCGGAGCATTGAATCAGAGAGAGTTTTATCTATTACATTCAGAATTGAAAAAAGGTAAGACCTATACTATTTAATACTTTAAATAATTGTTTAATTATCATGAATTGGTTGAAGTCTAGACCGTTGGGCGTGGTGTGATAATTTGGGACTTGTCACAAACACACCTAAGCCCATAAGGTCGAAGGCTGAAACCAATCAAACTGATAACTTAAAAAATTATCTTAAATTATTAAACTTGATAGTAGCTGTTTAATTCATACATGGTACTTGTTCTTAAGGATATGACCATATACAATTTAAAAATAATTTCAAGTGGTAGTAATAGAATAGAGCTTTACAAAGTAAGCAACTATCTTATCAGGAAAAGTGGAGAAAGTAATAATAAGCAAGGTAGAAGAGGGAAAGAAGAGTTGTCAGTTGATGAAAAAGTTGAAATTTCTAAAAGAAATAGAAAGACTACTTTAACCAATACCAGGAACAATATCATAAGGCTAATAAAAAGTAATGAAGATATGAAAACTTTTATTACCTTAACATTTGAAAAAGAAACTGACTACAAAGAAAGTAAGATATTACTTAATAACTTATTTAATAAGCTAAGGCGTAAATATAATAACTTAAAATATTTGTGGGTACTTGAATTTGGTACTAAGAATCAAAGATTACATTACCACCTATTATCTAATATAGAGTTACCTAAAGAAATTAATTTTGCCAGGAATAAAGAAAGAAAGTCAGAGGGCCATAAAGAGCTTGAAAGAAACTTTAGAGAGAAGTATTGGCCATATGGATTTGTAGATATAAGAAACCTGAATCAGGAAGGAAATACAAATATAGCTTTATATGTTAGCTGCTATATAGTTAAAGACTTATTGGACAAGCAATTAGAAGGGTATAGAGTTTATGGATACAGTAGAAAAACACTAGATAAACCTACAGTATCAAAGATTTATGATGATAGAAGTCTTGAGGAGCTATTAAAAGAGTTTAGTGATGATTATGAGCTTAAATATACTAATAGCTATGATATAGGCTATTTAGATAAAGATAATAAAGAGCATAAAGGAATAGTAACTTATTTGGACTTATTAAAGAAAAGCTAGTGGGAATATTGTTCCCATCAGGACAAAACTAGATATTAATTTATATAAAAGGGAGTGTATGGTTTATGTTAATAAAAAAATTAGATATGTTATGTACTAAGGTTGAGGTTAAAGAAAAGAAAGATAGTAAGGATCAATACTTAATGATTAGTTTGTTGGACTTAGGAAGTGGTGATGTATTTGATATTTTAGAAAAAGATTTAGAAGTAATGAAAAACATAGTACCAATGACTAAGTATAAAGTGGATTTAAAGCTTAGTAGCAGCAAGTATGGTTTAAGTTTAAGCATAGATAATATTGGTGATAGTTTAGGTGGAATTTAATATATAAATTTAGTAAAAAGTAGGCTGATTTTAGTCTACTTTTTGAGCTTTGACCTGATGTGCTTATTAATCACTTTAGCTTTTTATCTTTTGGAACAGAATAAACGTAGTGATACCAATGGTTTAGAGAGTTTTATGAATAGAATAAGAAGCAAAAAAATGATTGAATTGTACTAATAATGCGAGTTATCTCTCTATATAATCTATACATAATATCTATTATTAATATATAGTCAGTTAGAGATAGAAAATAAGATTTTTTATTGTTCATATTTGGTTCGTTAAATAAGCATTTAATGAACCAAAATAAAAGTAAGATAAAAGCATACTTTTTAATGCTACTATAAGGCTATTAGAGAGGTTTTAAATTTAAACGTTAAATTATATTAGTTATAAAAAAGATTTAAAATAGAGCTTTATAGTGGCAAATAAACATATTCGGAATTTAATTTCCGAAAAGATATTTAGTTTAGATAATTTAGCGATAGGTATTAAGAAATACAAAACAAACTTAAAGATTTAAAATGCACACTTTTATGCACACTTTTATGCACACAAAATTAATGGATTATAGCAATAAAGCGTTACTATTGAAAAGGAGCTAGTATAAAGAGTATAAAAGATACTTGGTTAGATACTACAAGCGATAATCCATATAATAGCTTTTTACTAACTGTTATGAGTGGATTAAGCCAGTTAGAAAGGGACTTAATAAGTCAAAGAACTAAAGAAGGTTTAAAGAGTGCTAAGGCTATAGGGAGAAATGGTGGCAGACCTTCAAAAAGGAATGATAAGGCGGATACAGTTGGATTATTATACAAAGAAGGTTATAAAATAGTTGATATAGTAAAACAAACTGGACTTAGTAGAGCTACAGTATATAGAACTTTAAAAGATTTAGGATTAAAAGAGTAGTTTTTAAAAGCTACTCTATTTTTCTTTTTACTATTTCTGTATTGTTTAAGATTATATATTTTCTTTTGTATGATTGATAATATTAAAACATGATATTTTAAAATAGTGTATCAAAAACGTTTTAGCCTTGTATAAATGCAATGCTAAATCATTTTAAAGGAACGCTGATATATCATAAGAAAACCTAAGATAAAATGTTAGGAAATGTTAGAGTATTTATGCTATGAAATACTAGGATTAAGTGTTGCCAAATGCTGATATAAAAAAGAAATTAATAGGCTTGTTTTTATAAGTGTTTAAATTAATATATTAATTTAAAATTATAGATGCAAGGGCGTTTTAAAATAGAACATCTTTATAGATGTATTTTTTAGTTTCAGTAATAAAATATTTTATGTATAAGCCTATCAAGTAGTTAGTATTTAGTATCTTATTTAACACAGCCAGTAATATTCTATGTTATAGTTCAATGTTATAGTTAAATAGATTAATTACTATATTAATTTTATAAATATATATCTTTGAAACTAATTATAATCCATTTTAAGCAATTATATTTTTGTGGACAAAAAAATACTTATTTAATACATTAAAACTCAATTAATGGTGTTATGGTAGCTTATAGTATATATTATACCAATATAGTGTTTTGTTAGATTAGCATATGTTATCAACATAATCATCAACAATAAGTTGTAAATAAAAAATACCAGGTATTAAGAACCCGGTAAATTGAAATTTAATATTTATTATTTTTAATCTTGCTTATTGTAGCTATACTTACACCATAATCTTTAGCAATTTGTCTTACTGGTCTATGATCTCTTTTTATTTCTTCTAGCTTTTCTATATCTGTTATTTTTTTACTAGGTCTAAATACTATATACCCATTCTTACCAGTTTTTGTTGTTTCAGCAATTGGAGCATAAGCTTTTTTTTCTAAAAATTTTCTTTGGTCTTCTGTAAATTCTAAATCTTTAGGAATAACATAGTATCTGTCAAAAAATTGCTTTAATGTTTTATCATTTTCAAGCGTAATTGTGTACTCTTTATCTTTACTCATTACCTTTAACCTCTTTATCTGTTAAACATTATGTTTTAACTATATAATTAACTTATATTTTATAATAAATTATTTATAGTTTCTATTGTACTATTAATAAATATATATGTATGTTAAGCATTAGTTTTAAACTAACTAAAAATTTATAAATAAAATTTCTCTATCAGCTAAATCTCTTACTATTTCAAAAGAAATTTTTTTTGAATTTGTTTGTTCTTTTACAAAGTTTAGAAAATAATTAGGGTCGCTTAAAAAAGTTCCTTTTAAAGTTTCATCTAAAACAATAGAAATTTCATTTTCATAGTTTTTTTCTATTTTTTCCTTCCAAAGTTGGAATTTAATTTTTTTTAATAACTTATTTTTCACCTAAATAACTCCTTTCTAATTAAATTACAAAGACTATAATTAAACTTTATAATTTCTAGTACTTTTTAGTTATATTAATTTATTTAGTTTTTTTGAACTGATAACAGTATAGCTTTTTATTACTTATTTTAGTTAATTTATAATAATTAACAATCTACTTATTTAATTGTTCTAGTCTTAATCTAATTGTCATATCTACAAGATCTGCAATTTCTTTTAAATCTTTTTTCTTTATTTTAAAGTTAATTTCATTTGCCATATTTAAAATTAAAGTTTCTATATCTGCGACTTCCTTTTTTACAAAAAACTTATCAAATTCAATCTTATTTTTTTCATCTTTTATATTTCTAGCAAATCCCATTGTTTGACCTACTTCATTTGCAGTTGCTAAAGATTTATTAGTAACTTCATTTAAAAAATCTTCAACTTTAAAACTTAAAACCTCACCTAATTTCTCTAATAATTTATAGTTTGGTCTTCTATTTCCACTTTCTATATTGCTTATATGACCACTTGTTATTTCTATTTCATTAGCCAATTCTTCAAGTGTATATCCTCTATCTTTTCTTAATGTTCTTATTTCATTTCCTATAATAGTTGTTTTAGCTGATGTTTTTACCATTTTAACTCTCCTTTCAATCTATAAATTTATTATAACATAGTCTTAAGTTATATTAAATAAAAAAAGTTCAATCATTTTTTTCTTTATTTGATTGATTTTACAAGTAAAAAATTGTATTATTAATTTATATATTGGAGTAGATTATAGAAGTGATATTTTTTTATTCATTTGATTAAATATGACAAGAATGTTTTTTAAAGATAAAAAAATTTTTAGTTTATTTTTAATACAAAATATTCCTACTAGGAATATCTAGGACTTATGAGTTATTCAATTTTCGGATGTTATCAATTGTCACATTTAAATTCTTTAAGAAAACCAATGTTATTTTTGAGTTTAAAAGTAATGATAAACATAAAAAAGTATTACTAATGTGTATATCCAATTTATATGTATCAGGTAGTAATATAGAAAAGAGGTATAGTTATGGGAGAAAAAGTTTTGATTACTAAGAAAGAGTTAGCAGAGAGATGGGGAGTAACGACAAAGTATATTGATGACTTGAGAAGAGAGGGGATTTTACAAACTGTTAAAGGAATTCCAATAATTAGATTTAATATTCAATATATTAAAGAGTTAGAAGAAACAAAGATAGAGAAATATTCACCTGTAGAATTTAGGAGACTTGAAAGAGAGTTAAAGGAAACTAAAGAAGAGCTTAAGATATTAAAAGAAATATTAATTAATATAAGTATTGAAAGTAATAAGGCTTTAAAAAGAATTATTACTTAAATTTATAAAAATTTTGATAGTAATATTATTTAGATTAGTTAGTGTATTTAAAATAAAATTTTTGAACACCTACAATTTGAATACATTCAATTTGAATACTTTCAATTTGAACACCTTCAAATTGTAGGTACTAATAATAACAAACTAAATAATAACAAAACAAATAATAACAGTATTAACAACAACAATAAGTATTTTGTTGTTAAAGAGTAATAAAGAGTATTACTTATAACGATAATTAAAGGGTAAGGAAAAAACATCTAATCTTTTTAAATTTTTTTATTAGAATAAAATAAATAATAATATAATTTATATGGTGGAAATTATGAAGAGAATTAACTTAAAGATAAGATATTATAGAGAATTAAAAAATATTAGTCAGAGTGAGCTTGCTAAAAGTACAGGTTTAAGTAAAAGTTATATAAGCGAATTAGAGAGTGGTAAAAAAAATTGTAGTTTAAAAACTCTTTTTAATATTGGGGAATCTTTAGGAGTTTGTCCCCTAGTATTGATTGAAAGATTTAATAATGAGGAGAATCAAAATGATACTATTCAAAATTTAAAAAAAGATTAAGCAATAAAATGTTAAGTTATAGATATTTTATATATAAATTAATATACAAATTGAGGGTGCTATTTAATTAAGAGTATAGCACCTTTTTTAAAATGAAAATTTTACGTTTAGGGGGGAACGTAAAACGGAGATAAACTACTTTTAACACTTTTAAACATTTGCTAGTATGAAAACATAGAAAGGAAAATAAAAAGAAAAATAAATTTAAAGGGGGATATTATGAGTCTAGATAAAGCAGCAATTGAAATAAGGAAGGAATATTACAGAGAATATAGAAAAAAAAATAAAGAAAAGTTTAAAGAATATAGTCAAAGATATTGGGAAAAGAAAGCTAAAGCGGTAATTAAGGGGTAATTATATGAGATATTTTGATAGATTAGAGAAATTTATAAAAGAGAATAATATTAAATTCATTGAAGAGATAGACGTTAGAGAAGATTTAGAAAGATTAGGTTATGAAGTAAAAAAAAATACGTGGAAAAAGGTTTTAGAAAATAATGAGGTTGATTATTTTAAAGTGGGTGACTTAAATAGAAGGTTAAATAAACTAGGATTCGAAAAGAATGCTAAATTTAAGGTTTGGTATAAGGGAGAAGAAGGTTTAAAGAGATTAGGAAATATTTATTCAGATGAAATGTATGAGTTAGGGTCAGAAAGATATTGTTTGGATGATATAGATGATTACATAGATGACCCAAGAGAAGAACTAGAAGAAAGTTATTTTCATTATAAAATGATTGAAGAGATTGGAGAATTTGCAAAGGAAAGAGGTCTTAGTTTTAACAGTGGACTTGAATATATAATTTTAGATTATTTTAAAAAAGAGAGAACACAGGATACTTATTTAAAAAACTTATTAGAAGAACTGGAAGAAGAAGGAGAGTATTACAATGATGAAGAAAAAGAGTATCTTATAGCTTTATATAAAAAGGACAAGGAAGCTTTTAGAGAAGAAGAAAACTATGTTGTACACTTGGAAGGTCTTTATATTAATACTTTGATGAAAAAGGGACTTACAGAATATGAAATAGAAGAGTTGTTAAAAAAGTATGGTAATGATATAGACTTTCTTGGTGGGTGTTATATAAGAAGTTTAGAACATGAAAAAATAACTTTAGATTTAGTTATAGATGAATATAATGAATTCACAGCAGAGAATTATATTTGTGTGCAATAACTAATAGTTATATAACAGAAAAAGTAATAATGGTAAACAATTAAATGAAATATATATATAAGATTCGTATTGTGAAGAATATTAATAGAATAAGAGGTTGTATTTTAATCAACCTTTTATTTTTTTATCTTTTTGAAGAGCATTATTAGATTGATAATAAGATTTTTTTATTTAAAAAGTTATTACTAATTGAGAATTGAAAAGAAAAAGAGTAATTAAGAGAATTAAAAAGAAAAATTAAGAATTATAAAAATAAATTGATTTAAAGGCATAGGAACAAAATATAAGAGTTGTATCTAATTATAGCTAAAATACTTAGTAGATATCATTTAGAGGATAGATAAGAAGAGGAGGAATAGGTAATAAGTAGATTGGATTTAGATATATGGTATTAAATTAATAATAGTATTAGAAATTATATAAATATAGTCTAAAAAGAAAGAAAGAGGACAGGGCGGACAATAAGGGAAAAAGGAGAGATAGAGTGAAGAAAATAAATTTAATAGAGAGTATTGAAAGCGTGGTACAGTGGGTATCAGAAGGAAAAACACAAAAAGAAATAGCAAAATTGTTAGGGGTTAGTGAGAGAACTTTAAGAAGATATAAGCAAGAAAATGAGGCGTTTATGTCCGCTTTGGAAGGTAATACAAAGAGCTTACTAGATCTGGCAGAAAATGAGTTAGTAAGGAGAGCATTTCCACGAACTATTACAGAGGTTAAACCTATAAAAGTTAAGAAAGAATGCTTTGAAAATGGTATTAAACTTATTAAAGAAGAGGTTGAAATAGTTGAATATAAGAAGAGGGTTGAAGGAGATATGCAAGCCTTAGCGTTAATATTAAAGAATAAAGGTGAATGGAAAGATAATCCTCATAAAGCTAAGATTGATGAAGAATTACTAGAACTTAAAAAGAAAGAAAGTGAAAACTCATTATGGTAAGTATAATTAAATGTATTCCCCCGGGGGTATAAGGGGTCAAAAATATAAAGTTTGTCTAGTTACAAGTCCTCAGTAACAAAGATTTTTTCTGTAAAATGAAAGTTAAAAGTGAATTTTAGATTGTTTTAATATTATATAGAGATTGTGTGTTAGATAATAATGTCTAAATTAAAATCAATATAATACCTGATAGCTATAGTATAGATACCAGGTATTATATTACTAGAAATAAAAATGTGTATATTCAAGATTATACTGGTACGGGGAAACACCGGGTCAGCTTTTTAATAAATAATGTTATTTGTATATATACCCCCCATATAAAAAAATAGTTGGGAGGGGCTAGAGTGTTGGAGGGGAAGAGTAGATACACACACAGGGTATTTTTCAGTTTTTTTAAAATAAATTTGAGAAAATTTTTTGAAAGGGAGGAACATGAGAGAAGAAATTAATCAATTTTTAATTAAAGAAAGTAAAAGTGGATTAAGTGAAGGAACTTTAAAAAAATATGAAATTGACTTAAAGTTATTTTTAAAGTTCATAGATCATAGAGAAAATATAAAAAGCATAGGGACTTTAGATGATGATAGATTACAAATAATAATCAATAAATATATAAATTTTTTAAAAAGAGAAAGATATAAGCCAAGTACAATAAATAATAAGATTGTAACTATAAATAAGTTTATGAGATATCTGAATCGTGAGTGTAAAGCTAAGGGAATAAAGATACAAAACAAAATATATATAGAGAATATAGTTACTAAGAGAGAATTTGATAAATTAATAAAAGAATGTAGCAGCAATAAAAGAGATTATGCACTAATAATGACATTAGCTAATACAGGAATGAGAGTATCAGAATTATTAAGTTTGACTATATCTGATATTAAAAAAGAAAGTATTTATATTTATGGTAAAGGCGGAAAGGGAAGAGAACTTATATTGTCACCACAGTTAAAAAAGATACTTAATGAGTATATAAACAACTATAGGTTGAAAACTCACAAAAGACTTTTATTTACTGGAGAAAGAGGAGCTTTGAAAAGAGGAGCAGTTAATAAGATACTATTAAAATATCATGATTCGACTGGAATAAGTAAAGATAAATTACATCCCCATGCTTTTAGACATTTTTATGCTAAATATTTAATAAAAAGCGGTGTTAGTTTAGATATAGTTCAAACATTATTAGGACATGAAAATATAAATACAACATCAATATATACTAAGAACTCAAAGAAGGAGTTAGTTAGTATTATAAATAACACTTTTGTATCTAACATATAGAATATAATTTTATATAGGTTTATTAACTAACTAAAAAATGTTTATGTGATGTATATTTAAATTAATCATAAGAGTAATAGAGATAAATATATTTATGATAATTCAGATTTAATAAAAATATGTGATTATAGATATCTTGTTAAAATACCTTGGCGTTATTATCGACATGGTTAATTTTAAAGACAAGTAATAATAAAGGTATTTAATTAAAATTAATTTTGTCTGAGAGTGATGAAGAATTAAAATATTTTTTTAGAAAAGTGTTCGAATAAAAAAGACTTATATAAGAGATTTAAAGAAATAACAAAAGAACTAAAAAATAATTTATGGACTTTATTGATTATGATAAAAGAGTATTTAAATTTTTTTATGTATTATATGAAATAATAACACCAAGGGCACAGTTTAATTTAGATTATTTATTATTTTAAATATTTAAAATAATAGAGCTGTTGATAAAAAAGATAGTTATTTTATATAGCTATCTTTTTTCTTTAGTAAATATGGTAATATATATAGTAGTTATGGAGGGGGAAGGTAATGATTACGTTAGATAATACATTAATAGATTCAGTATTAAAAGATAGTTGTAATAAAAGTATTTTATGTCATGAGGATAAAGATATGTTAAAGCAATTATCTTTTTCAACAAATAATTTTTTTACATATTTTGCTACTAATTGTTCTAAATTTGAAGTTGCTCAAATTATCAACTCTAACGCTAAATATTTGCAGGTGAAAAATAGCCATTTTAGAAGAATTAATTATAATAAGAAGCAAATATTAATTGTAGAATTAGGAGTTAATTTTAATAGTTTATCATATAAGCATCCGTGCATAGTAATAGCTGATTTAGGTGATAAATTATTTGTTGTTCCTTGTACATCAGGAAGTGCTCCAAGGGATAAAAATAATAATATATATAAAGGTTATCTCGAAGGAGATGTTAATGATGGATTTAATCATCTTACAACTATAATTTGTAAAGAGTGCCTTTGTATAGATAAGTCTCAAGTAATAACCGCTATAAGAAGGCGTGGAAATTATAGAGAAATTTCAAATGATATGTTTAATAAAATAAATGATATGTTGTTTGAGTCTTTATTAAATGGGATATACTATAAAATGAATAGGATGGAAGAACAAGTAGGAAATTTAATCAAGGAAAAAGAACAGTTAGAAGAAGAAAAAATAAAATTACAAGAAGATAAATCACATTTAGAGGAAGAAATCAATAAATTAAAAGAAGAAATTAATAAAATAAAAAATGATAATAAAACAGAAAAAGATAGCATAGAATTAGTAAAAGAAATAGCTTTAGACGAAAAAAAAACGGAAGTGTAAAAATTTAAGTGTTGATTTAAAAAAAAACTTAATATATAATAAAAATATAAGTAAGGCAGTAAGCCATAGTACACCATAAAAGGTGTTTTTGAAATTTTAGAATGATAGCAGTAAGCTATAGTACACGTTAAAGTGTTGGAAAAGGGTCATAAGCTAGTATAGCTTATGACCTTTTTTAAAAATATAGGTGTATCAAAAAAGGTTCGTATGATGATACTTTGAGATTTAATGAGAAATCTATATAAAACTAACTTAAAATAGCCATTTTTAAAGTGTAATAATGTTTCATTATGTTTGAGTAGTTTGATGATACATATTATAATAAAATCATAGAAAAGAGAATTTCATTGAGGTGTAAAGCTATGATAGTAAAATATTTGAGAGTTAGTACATTAGATCAAGAGCAAATAAGACAAGATTATTTATTAGAAAAGTTAAATATAAAGTTTGATAAGTCATATGAGGATAAAATGACTGGTAAGACTAAAGAAAGACCACAGTTGAATAAAATGATTAAGGAAGTAAAAGAGGGCGATATAGTATATTGTGAAAGTATATCAAGACTAGGAAGAAGTTTAAAAGACTTAATAGAGATAATAGATACGCTGATAGATAAAGGAGTAAGAGTAGTTATTCTAAAAGAGGGTATAGATACCAGTAATAAGACCTATAAATTATTAGTTGGTATTTTTGGAAGTATTGCAGAGATGGAAAGAGAAACTATACAAGAAAGAACTAAGCAGAGCATTGAGGCTTTAAAAGAAATAAAAGAGGAGACTGGAGAAATAAAAACAAAGAGTGGTAAATGGTTTGGTAGAGAAGAAAAAACAGTTAATGATTTACCAAGTAATTTTCAGAAATATTATAGTAAAATGATAAATAAGGAAATAACAAAAGTTGAAATGGCAAAACTATTAGGTGTTGGAAGAGCTACAGTATATAGATGGATTAAAATATATGAAAATAATTAGTAATTATTAAAATATGAAGAGGAATAGGATATGAATATTTTTCATACCTTGCAGAAAAATAAAAAATGTAAAATTGGGGTGACTATAGTATAGGCACCAAAAAGCCAAGATGAAAAGCTTAGCTCAATATTATTCAGAGCAGGTCAAAATCGAGAATTAAATACCTAGGTACTAATAGTACAGGGGCACTTCAAAATAGAGAAGGTTCGTAATATTATTACGAACCTATAAAAATTTATTGTTTTTACTTAATTAAATAAGTTTAAGGAGGAAAAAAAAGCATTTAGAAAACAATGGGAAAAAATAGAAATAGATAAGTGGGTATACTTTTATGGAAGACGGTGGAGTTATAGTTAAATTACTGATAAAAGTGTAAATATTAAAAAGGAAGATATATAGCCATATATGCCAATGGACAAATATAAGTTAGCTACAATAATTATCTATGTTATTAAATTGTTTTAATTTATTTAAAATATAGTTATTTAACAAGTTATCAATTAAAAGTATTTAAATTAAGTTTGACAATATTAAGTATAAAAGAAAAAATAAAGATATTAAAATATATATTTATACATAATAAGGGAGTAAATATAATTTACTCCCTTTAAATTTAATATATTACTAGTAATATTACAATTAATATTGTTACTAGTAGCAATAAAAACAATTTATGTGAGTTTCCAAAATTAGAATAAATATAAAGCAAGAAAATAGAGTTTAAAAACTTGATTTAAGGTATTTAAAACTATAAATTTATTTTAGTTTGGAAAATGATATAATTCTTTAAAAGAATGAATTCTATAGAAAATTACTTACTTAAAAGATACAAATAAAGATAAAGTTAGTGAAAAAGCCAATTTAAACGATACGTCAACAAGTCGTTAACGATACGGGGGCAATACAGAATACAGATACAGATACAAATACTTCTTCTAAGGATGAGTATGAACTTATTAAGTTTATGAAATTATGTTAAATATTAAGTTATAAATTAAAATGTTTAGAGATAAATAGAAAGGATTGTAATTATTATATGATCCTTTTATTGATTTAGATATATTTTAAAAGGTAATATATTATAATATATTACAAGTAATATTACATACATATTGTTATAGTATTAAAATTAATTTAAATAGAGTTAGGAGTTTATAATGGATATTTTAAAAATGAATATTAATGAAATTGTTATTTTAATTAATAGAGCATTAGAAGAGGATAGAGAGCTTAGTGTCAATAAATGGTGTGATAAGGTAGGAGTAAATAAAAGCACATTAAAAAGTAAACTGAATAGAGGAAAGTATATATATAATTCTAAATTGAGAACTTATGTAAAGAAAGATATTACAAGTAATATTACAGATAGAGATAGTACAATAAAAAATAATGAGAAAAATACTAGTATGAATTCAATAAAAGATATTGATTTAGAAAAGTTAAATATTTTATTGAATAACTTAGAAGACATATTAGATTTAATTCCAAAGAAAAATATTACAAGTAATATTACAATAGAAAATAAAGAAACTACAGTTAAAACATTAAGAGTTAATACAGAGCTTTACAATAAGATTAGAGATAAAGCAGCAAAAGAAAATATAACAATAGGAAGCATATTAAATAATGCTTTATTAGATTATTTAAATAAATATGGAGAGTAAGAAAGGAGTATTGAGGAATTGGAGAGAGAAGTTAAAAAAGAAAATAATACACCAATATGGTCAAAATTAAGTAGTAGTATGTCATATTATTTACGGAGTTGTGATATGACATTAAGCGACGAGGAGATACTAGAGGATTATTTATATATTTCATTTGGAGAAAGTGAAATAGATGGTAATTTAATTTATATGAATAAGCAAACAAGAGAATGGGTTGAAATAGATAAATATCTCCAGGAAAGAATTAAATGTGTATTTATAGAAAGACTTCAAAAGAAGAGAACAAAAGAAAATAAACTATATGAAGTTATTGAAGGAATGAGAGAGAAAAATATAAAGTCATATAAAAATAATGTTATTGTATTCAAAAAGATATAATAGAAAGAGTGCTAAATCTAAGTAATATAGGTTATTAGCACTCTTTTTATTATAAAGAATTTAATAAAATGTTAATTAACAAAATTTTCTTGTTTTATTATTGACTTTTAGGGGTACAAAAAGTAAAATGTAAATGTACTCCAAAAAATTAAGGAGGTGAAAAAAATAGAAACTCATAAAAAGATGGGTAGACCAAAGGCCGAAAAACCTAAAAATGAAAGTATTAAAGTAAGATTCGATAGTGAATTATTTGAGGAATTGAATAATTATTGTAAAGAAAATAAGCTTACTAAAGCTAGAGCTATAAGAAATGGTGTTAAGTTGCTTTTGGAAACTGAAAAAAATAAATAAAAAAAAGGTCGCAATCACAAAGGACTACAACCGTATCTGACAATATGATTATACCCTTTGTGACTGTACCTGTAAAGGAGTTGCTTTGAAGTTATGAATGTAAAATTGTTTAAAAATTTTATTCAGGAGCTTAAAGTTCAAGGTGTTAAAGTAGAGTATCTTTTAGTTTCACAAGTAAGTGAAAGTATAAAACTTTACAAGGTATTAAATAAAATGAAAGAAGAGGTATAGTTAAATGAAATTTGAAAAAATGCAATTATTAATAAAAGATATTATTAGTAGAGAGTTAATGATTGAAGAGGAATATAATTTAAGAAGTATGACAGAAGAAGAGAAGGCTGAATATGAAAAGTTGGACAAGCAGTTTTCTGAAATAGAGAAAAAGTTGCAGCTTAGTCTAAATAATGATGGAATTAAACTTTTAGATGAATTAGTTGATTTGATGTGGCAAATAGATTTTAAAAGACAGTGTTATTATTTTGAACGTGGCGTAAGATGTGGGTTTACTACATTAAGTTACTTAAAGAAGTATGAAGAAATTTATTAATTAAAAAAATAATAGTATATTTAGGGGATAGTTTTACTATCCCTATAATCATAGTTAATACTCTTTTTTATTTATAAATGATGATATAATATATTTTATGAAGAAAGGAGGGGGAAAATGGGAGCAATTCTAAAAAAAGAATTGAATTATAAGAGCTATGACAGACAAAGCGTAAAGGAGCTTACAGAGTTATTTACATATATCTATGTTAATAATGATGAGTGTTTTGTAAGAGTATTAAATAAAGGCAAGGGAATAACTAAAGCATATAATATAAGTGCATTAAAAGACCCTATAAAGGTTAATGCAATATTTAATTCATTAGGTAAAGAAGATATATTTGTATCGCTAAATACATTTAGAACCATGAGGAGTGGGACAAGGAATAATCTATTTTGTATCAATGCAATAGCCGTTGATGTGGACTACAAAAATAAAAAAGTATTTAAAGACCTAGATCCTAAACAAATAATTAATCTACTTGAATTAGATATATTTGACCAAGCAGTACCAATGCCTAACTTAATAGAGTATGGAAATCAAATAAGGTTAATTTATACTGTAGAACCTTGTTACATACCAAAGTATAGAGATAATGTGGTTGTATTAGCTCAAAGGATAAGCGAAGTATTTGCAGAGGAATTAAAAGAATATGGAGCAGAAAGACAGAACCTAGAGAGTTATTACAGAATACCTAAAAGTACAAATGGTAAAAATGAAGCAGAGGTTAACTTCTTAGCTTATGATAATACAATAAGATATACATTAAGAGAATTACAAGAGTTATGGCTTGATGAGCTTCCAAAGTGGTATAAAAGGCGAAAAGGAAGAACCAAGGATAAAAAGAAAGTAGTTAAATTACATAATGTATATACGTTAAATTGTAA
>ERZ1463036.135-NODE-135-length-16282-cov-12.260184_pt1 | contig 16282 bp, 11 predicted proteins | sample MGYA00564485_ERZ1463036 | MGnify/ENA primary metagenome ERZ1463036 (study PRJEB39244, sample SAMEA3635127) | Helicobacter pylori | study: EMG produced TPA metagenomics assembly of PRJEB11511 data set (Assembly of a 5300-year-old Helicobacter pylori... | reverse complement strand
CGCTCTTCCGATCTTTTACCCTCTTTTTTATTTTATAATATCTTTAAATTCTAAATTAATTATATCTTTTAAATCTTTTGGTGAAAGCTCTACTTGATAACCTATTTTACCAGCACTAACTATAATTGTATCAAGTTCTTTTGCACTTTCATTTACAAAAGTTTTATAAAGTTTTTTCATACCTATAGGTGAACATCCACCCCTTATATATCCAGTAAACTTATTTATATCATTTACATTAATCATCTCTATACTTTTTTCATTAGCTACTTTTGCTGCTTTTTTTAAATCTAAATGTTCATTTACAGGTATAACATATACATATATGTTTTTACTTTGCGATATAGCTACTAATGTTTTATATACTATGCTAACATCTTTACCTATCTTCTGAGCTACTTCAACTCCATCTACATGTTCTCCTTTTTTAAATTCATAAGAGTACATATTATATCTTACTTTTTTAGAGTCTAGTATTCTACATACATTAGTTTTTACCTTACTCACTTATTATATCTCCCTTGTATAATTTCTTAACCACTCACACTCATCTTTACTTAAGAATGGTGATATTTTATCAAATACTGCTTTGTGGTAGTTGTTTAAATATTTCTTTTCATCTTCTAACATTAAGCTTGCATCTACTGCATCTAAATCAATTGGCGCAAAAGTTATAACTTCAAAGTCCATGAATTGACCATATTCATTTTTCTCAGCTTTTCTTGTAACTACTTCATTTTCTATTCTTATACCATGAGAACCTTCTATATATACCCCTGGTTCATTAGTAGTTACCATACCTTCTTCAAGCACACAACTATCATCTCTTTCTGGTACTACTCTCCATCTAAATCCATTTGGAGCTTCATGAACATTTAGTACAAATCCTATACCATGACCTGTTCCACATTTATAATCTATTCCTAAATTCCAAAGTGGACCTCTAGCTAATATGTCAAGATTATACCCTCTGCATCCATATAAAAATTTAGCTTTAGATAATCTAATCATACCTCTAACCACATTTGTAAAATGAGTCTTAGCATCTCTTGTTATTTCACCTAATGCTATAGTTCTTGTTATATCTGTAGTACCATCATAATATTGCCCACCTGAATCTATTAAGAATAAATCTCTTGGCTCTAGGTTATAGTTGCTTTCTTCTGATGCACTATAGTGCATCATAGCAGCATGTTCTCTATATGCAGCTATAGTATTAAAACTTGGTTCTATAAATTTATCTTGTTCTCTTCTTAAGTCTTCTAGTTTTTGAGCCGCACTTATTTCAGTTATTTCTTCTTTATCTACATTAGTTTTAAGCCAATACATAAATTTAGTGAAAGCTACACCATCTTTTATATGGCTATTTCTTATATTCTTTAGCTCTATTTCATTTTTTATTGCTTTAAACATAATAGTAGGATTTTGTGTATCTATCTTTCTAATAGATTTTGATATATTGTTATAAATAGCATAATTTACTTTATTTGAATCAAGTAACACAACTTCTTTTTCATCTATAGTTTTAACAAATTCATATATAGAGTCGTATGGTTTAACTTGTACTTTCTCTTTATTTAATTCATTTTTTATAGTTTCATCTAATTTGTCTTCATCTATAAATAAATAAACTTCATCTAAAGTTATAACTGTATAAGATAATACTACTGGATTGTGTTTTATATCTCCACCTCTTATATTAAATAACCACGCTATATCATCTAATGTTGTTATGATATGCACACTGGCTTCTTTTTCTTTCATAGCATTTCTTACTCTTTTTAATCTTTCTGAAAAACTTTCTCCTGTGTATTTAACATCTAATAAAAAAGCTTTTTCCTTTGGTAATTCCGTTCTATTTTCCCATATTTGACCTACTAAATCATAGTTATATTCTATATCAATATTTTTAAATTCTAATTTATCTTTTAAATTTTTTCCTTCTTTTGCACATACTACTTTACCATCAAAACCTAGTTTTGAATCTTTTTTCATATTATCTATTAGATATTTTTCTATAGTAGGGACACCTTCTTCTCCCATTTTAAATAACTTTATAGTACTATTTTTAAGTTCATTTTCAGCTTGTATAAAATATCTTCCATCTGTCCATAAACCAGCTTCATCTTGAGTAATTACTATTGTACCTGCTGAACCTGTAAATCCAGATATATATTCTCTTGATTTAAAGTAATCACCTACATATTCACTTTGGTGATAATCTGAAGATGGTATTAGGTAAGCATATATCCCTTTATCATTCATTAGCGCTCTTAATTTATTGATTCTTTCTTTTATCATAGTCTTAATCCTTTCAATTCTGATTATCTTATGTACTATTTTAACACTATTTAGTAATTTTAGCTAATTAATTTATATTACAATTTATCAAATATAAAATAGCCTATATGAAATTTCATATAGGCTATCATCTATGGATTTTAAATAGTATATATCTGGCAATTTTATATTATATAAAAGGATTATAAAATCTCGAACCATCGACCTTAATCATAACTATAGATATTAATAAAATTATTATTAACACTAGTATAGATATATAATCTCTTTTTTCAAATTTTCTTCTATTAAACCAAGTACGTTTTTTGTTATTTCCAAAAGCTCTTAGCTCCATAGCTAAACTTATTTTATCTATTCTTTCTAAACTAGAGAATATCAAAGGCATAAGTATTGCTGCCGAATTTTTTATTCTTTTAGATAACTTTTCTTTTTTTGATAAATCAATTCCTCTTGCTTGCTGAGCAAAAGATATATCCTTATAGTCCCTTTGAACATCTGGTATATATCTAAGAGCGATTGATACTGTATATGCAGCTTTATAACTTACACCAAGCTTATTTAATGATGCTGCAAATTCACTTGGATCCGTTGTAAGTATAAATAAAAGCGCCATAGGTATTGTTGCAAAGTATTTCAATACTACATTTAACTCATAAAATAGTTGTTCTTTTGTTATTGTATATGGGCCTATTAAGTGAAGTAAATCCGTCCTACTTCCATATATTTCTACACCTTGATATGGAGCAAATATAAATATTAAAAGTGCGTTTAGTAGTAAGAAAAATAATATAAAATAAAGCACAAAAGATACTTCTTTAAATTCAATTTTTGACATTTTAAATACTACTATTCCAACAATAAAAAGTCCAAGTAAAACTCTTGTATCATATGTTATCATTGCCGCTATTGTCCAAAGTAAAAAACATATTAACTTTGTTGCTCCAGTTAACCTATGAATAGGTGAGTCTTTCTTTATATATGACAACATTTCTGTATTCATATGTTTCTAACCCTCCTATCATAATCAATAAATCTATTTACAAATTCTACAGAATCTTTTATTTTACATTTTATAGCTAGTTCTTGTAGTGATGTTTCTTTTAAATTTGCTTTTTCTATTATCTCTTTATTTGTTAATATCTTAGTTGATTTATCATCACCTATTTTTTGACCATTTGATAAAACTACTACATTACTTGTATATTCTAGCATAAGATGCATATCATGAGTTACCATAATTATAGTAACACCCTTTTTATTTAACTCTACTAAAAATTCCATTATTTCTGTATAATGCTTGAAGTCTTGTCCTGCTGTAGGCTCATCTAGTATTATTACCTCTGGATTTAATACTAATATAGATGCTATTGTAACTCTTTTCTTTTGACCAAAACTAAGTGCTGATATGGGCCAATTTCTGTACCCATAAAGTCCACAAGTTTTAAGTACATTTTCTACTTTTTCTTTTATTTCTTCTTTATTATATCCTCTTATCTTTAAACCAAAAGCTACTTCATCAAATACCATAGTCTTAGATATCATTTGATTAGGATTTTGCATAACAAATCCTATTTTTTCCGAACGCTCTTTTATAGATTCATCTTTTATATCTTTCCCATCAAATAATATTCTTCCACTAGTAGGTTTGTAAAAACCACATATTAATTTTGATATAGTAGATTTACCTGCACCATTTTTACCTACTATACTTGCTATATCACCTTTTCTTATCTTAAAAGATACATCTTTAAGTATTTGTTTTTCAGGAGAATATGAGAAGTTTATGTTATCTAGTTCTAATATATAGTCGTTTTTAGTTTTAAATTCTTCTTTTTTAGTATTCTCATACCAGTCATTGACTTTATCTTTACACTTTTCTATATCTAATGTATTTATACTTTCAGGTTTTAAGTCTTTACTTATCTCACAACCTGAGTATTTTAAAGCAGTTATATATAAAGGCTCTCTTACCCCAACTTCTTCTAAGATATTAGTTGATAAGAGTTCATTTGGAGTAGTATCTGCTACTATACATCCTTTATCCATAACTACGATTCTATCTACTTTACAATGAAGAACATCTTCTAATCTATGCTCTATTATTACCATTGTTTTATTTTCTTTTTGTTGTATACTATCTATAAGTTCCATAGCACTTTTCCCTGTCGCAGGATCTAAGCTTGCTAAAGGCTCATCAAATAGTAATACTTTAACTTCATCTACTGTTACTCCAGCTAAAGTTACTCTTTGTTTTTGACCCCCAGATAATTTGTATGGTGATGCTTCTAATTCCTTATCTATATCAACTAACTTAGCAGCTTTATTAACTCTATCTATCATTTCATTTTGCTCTACACAATAGTTTTCTAGTTTAAATGCTATATCTTCTCCTACTGTAAGACCTATAAACTGGCTGTCTGGATCTTGAAGAACAGTCCCAACTACTTTAGATAATTCAAATATATTTTTATTTTTTATATCCTCATTATTTATTCTTAATTCTCCACTCATCTCTCCACTATAGAAAAATGGTACTAGCCCATTAAGGCAATGTGCTAAAGTACTTTTACCTGAACCTGATGGTCCTACTATTAATACTTTTTCACCTTCATAAATAGTCAAGTTTATATTTTTTAATGTTGGCTCAGCTTGAACTCTGTATTTAAAATTGAAGTCTTTAAACTCAATTATTTTCTTTTTCATAAATGCCTCCTTTCGCCTATTATTCTTCTACTCTTAAACTCCCGCTCTTTATTTTTGTTTTAGAGTATGTTTTTAATATTAATGTTCCTAATATACCTATTGTAACCATGTTTGATATTCCACCTATAGCTCCTTGTATGTATACCTTATTTGCAGGTTCTGCATATATAACTATATCTAAAGTAGGTGCTACAACAAACCAAGCTATTATATTTGCTACAATTTGAGTTATATTAAAAATTATAATTTGTTTAATGGAGAAATCTCCTTCATCTACTTTTATTCTTTTATACATTATACCTATTATAAGACCCACTATAGCCGATGATATTACCCAACTAAACCAAGGCATTCCATAAAACACTAAATCTTTTAATCCATGTCCTATAAGCCCTATTAAAAATCCTGCTATAGGACCATAAATTACTGCCATTAACGCTAGATAAGCATATGCTGTTTCTATGTTAGTGTTTGGTATACCACTTGGTATAGAACCAAATCTTCCCAATATCATAAATACAGCAGCTCCAATTCCTATAGCAACTATAGTTTTTATTGAAAGTTTACTTTTATTCATACTTATACCTCTCTATTTTAGATGTATACATTTATATTTATTTAAATTAAACACAAATTTTAGTATAACCCTTACTAAAAAAAATGTCAATGTTAGTCGATTTTTTAACCATATTTATACCTTTATTATTTACGTTATTTTTTATAAATACTTAATCTTTTAATTAAATAATTGATATATTTTTTACTTATGGTAAAAATTAAAAAGGCAGAGAAAAATCTCTGCCTTAAGAAATTATTTATTTTCGTCTTTAGTTAACTTATCTATATTATTAGTAAATGTGTAATATCACTAAAGTTAAAGTGATGAAAGTTGTAAATTAAAGCAAAGTAACACTCTTGCTGTCATATTTGGTGTTAGTGATGTAATTACAACGGCGTTTAATTGATCTACTGAAAATGCAGCTTCTTGATTTGGTGCTATGACAATATCAATAGGGCTCGCTTGAACTCTAATACTTACAGTTCTTGATAAATTTTTAACTTTTATTGTAGTACGAGTCGTATTGGGATTAGATGAGTCATAAACAACTACTCCAGCAGGTGTAGCAGTTGATCTTATAGTAAATTGTTCCTTAACAAATCCTTCACAGCATCTACTTTCTATATCACATACTTCATCTCTTATATCCTCAAAATCATCTCTTTAGAAATATTCACAATTATTATTTCTGCACATATTATATTAACCCCCTTTTAATTAGAACAGCTTATTTGCTTGTCCTTTAATATAATATGTTTTAGATAAAATTTCGTTACACTAATCGACTTTTTTTTTGCATTTTTTGCTATTAATTTAAATTTCCAATATTTCAATAAACTTTTATCATTAATTTATATAAAATACTATAAATATAATAAAAGGATATGAACTTATGTCATATCCTTTATATATTTATCTTCTTTTCTTTTTCATAGGGTTAGAACTTTTAGAAAACTTTTTACTTGACTGATTATTTCTATCGTTTTTACCTCTAGATTTTGATTCATTATTTCTTGAAGAATTTCTTACTCTTGAAACCTTCTTATTTGAATTTTTAGAATTCATGCTTCTATTTGAATACCCTCTAGCTTCTCTTGGTTTTATTAAACATCTTGGATTAAATCCTATTAAATCTTCTCTTCCAGCTTCAACTAATGCTGCATGCACTAAATCATAGTTTCTTGGAGCACTATATTGAAGTAATGCTCTTTGCATAGCCTTTTCTTGTTTAGACTTAGGAACATATACTGGTTTCATAGTTAATGGATCTATTCCTGTGTAGAACATCGTAGTTGATAATGTTCCTGGAGTTGGATAGAAATCTTGTACCTGCTCTGGTTGATATTTAATGTCTCTTAAGTACTCTGCAAGCTCTATAGCTGAATTTAATGTTGAGCCTGGATGAGATGACATTAAATAAGGTATAATGTATTGTTTTTTACCAACTCTTTCACTTAATCTAAAGAATTTTTCCCTAAACTTATCATAAGTATTTCCTGCTGGCTTTTGCATATGTTCTAAAACTTCTTCTGCTATATGCTCTGGAGCAACTTTTAATTGCCCACTAACATGATGTTCAACAAGCTCTTTAAAGAACTTATCGTTTTTATCAGCCATTACATAGTCATATCTTATTCCTGAACGTACGAATACCTTCTTAACCTTAGGTAAATTTCTAACTTTTCTCAATAATTCTAAGAAATCTGTATGGTCAACTTTTAAGTTCTTACATGGATCTGGGTGTAAACATTGTCTATGCTTACACGCCCCTTTAGTTATTTGCTTTTTACATGCTTCATGTCTAAAGTTTGCTGTAGGTCCTCCAACATCATGTATATATCCTTTAAAATCTGGAAGTTCTGTTATATATTTAGCTTCATCTAGTATAGACTCATGGCTTCTACTTTGTACTGCTCTACCTTGATGGAATGTTATCGCACAGAATGAACAGCTTCCAAAGCAACCTCTTGAACTTACTATGCCAAATTTAACTTCTTCTATAGCAGGTATCCCACCCATTTCTTTGTATATAGGATGATAATCTTTAGCATAAGGTAGTGCATAAACTTTATCTAGCTCTTCTCTATTTAATGGTGGTTCTGGTTTATTTTGAACTAAGTACTTATCACCATGTCTTTGTATTATAACTTTTCCTCTATATGGATCTTGCTCATCATATTGAATTTTAAATGCTTTTGCATATTCTTCTTTACTTGAACATACATCTTTATATGATGGTATCTCTACATAATCATCATATATTTCTTCTTTACTATCTGCTATATAACAAGTTCCATTTATATGTCTTATATATTTAGGATCAAATCCATCATTTAAAGCATTAGCTACTTCTACTATTTGTCTTTCACTCATACCATAAACTAATAAATCTGCACCACTATCTATTAGTATAGACTTTCTTACTTTATCTCCCCAATAATCATAATGGGCAAATCTTCTTAAACTTGCTTCAAGCCCTCCAATTGCTATGTTAGCATCTTTGTAAGCTTCTCTAATTTTATTACAATAAACTATTACTGCCCTATCAGGTCTAAGTCCCATTTTGCCACCTGGAGAGTACATATCTTTGTCTCTACGCTTTTTACTTACTGAATAGTGATTAACCATCGAGTCCATATTTCCTGAATTAACTAAGAAACCTAGCCTTGGTTCTCCTAACTTCATAAAATCATCAGTACTTTTCCAATCTGGTTGTGCTATTATTCCTACTTTATACCCTGCATTTTCTAATACTCTAGATATTATAGCTGTACCAAAGCTATGGTGGTCAACATAAGCATCTCCTGTAACTATAACAAAATCTAGTTGTTCCCATCCTCTATCTATCATATCTTGCTTGCATATAGGTAAAAATTTGTTTTCCATTTTATCACCTGCTTAATCTATATTTGTCTATTTTAACATATTAAAAATTCATTTTCTGTCTTTAGGTCTTAAGATTTAATTATATCATTAATTTACTTTATTTTTAATCATTATTTGTTTATTTTTATCAAAATTAAAATAAGTATGGTAATTTTATATAATTTCCTGGAAAATATTTATGCTTACTGTCTCATTTTATATTTTACTACACAAAATAGATACTCTTAATTATTATTAACCACTTAATATAAATATCAAACAAAAGTATTAGTTAAAATGTTTATTTATTAGTTTTTAGGCTATAAAAAATTTTTAATTTGCTTAAAATTTAAAATAGCGATGAGATATCTCATCGCTATTTTTTATATTATGCGTTTTGTAATTCAGCTTCTTTAACAAATATAGTTTTACCTTCTTTTATAGTTTCTAATACTTTTATGTTTTCTATTTCCATAGTATCAACTTCAAGAGGGTTTTTATCTAATATAACTAAGTCAGCTAATTTACCAACTTCTATACTACCTTTTACATCTTCTTCGAAGTATTGATATGCACCATTTATAGTTACAGCTTTTATAGCTTCCATAACTGATATTCTTTGATGCGCTCCTAATACTCTTCCTGATTCTGTAGTTCTATTAACAGCTGTATGCATAGCTATTATTTGGTTTGGCATTTTTACTGGTGGATCTTGGTGTAGCGTAAACTTTATACCCTTCTCTAACGCCCATCCTATTGGAGATATATTTTGAGCTCTTTCTGGTCCAAATACTTGATCATGGTGTAAATCTCCCCAGAATCTTACATGATCATTGAAGAATGTTGGTATTGCACCTATTTCTTTAACATCATCTAATTGGTCTTCTCTTAATGCTTGACAGTGAACCATAACAGGTCTTAAATCTGCTTTACTTCCTGTTATTTCTAAAGCTTTTTTGTAACATCTTAAGAATTGAGCACAAGCCTCATCACCATTTACATGAGTATGAACTTGTACATTTAAGTTTATACAATCAACAAAGTAATTAGTTACAACTTCATCAGTTTGAGTTCCATATCCACAGTAATCAACTGGTTGACCTTCTGGCACAACGTGATAAGGCTTACTTAACCAAGCAGTAAATCCTTGTGGAGATCCATCTAACCAAGTCTTAGCTCCTGCTAACTTATAATGATTGAAGTATTCTCTCTTTGGAGTTCCTTCATTTTTCATTAAATTCATTGTTGATGGCTGAGTAGCAAGTCCAACTATATCTATCATTAACATATTATTTTGAGCACATGCTCCTAATATATGATTATAATGATTAGCTTCTTCTACTGAAGCATCTTGAGTTGTTGTAATACCTAATGATGCATATATCTTTTGAGCTTTAACAACAGCCTTTAAAACTTCTTCGAATCCTGGAGCTTTTATAACTTTTTTCTTTTCACTATCTAATATAGCATTTTCTTCTAATACTCCATTTGGTTCTTTTGAGTCAGGTGATACAGTTCTTACAACTCCACCTTCTGGAACTATATAGTCATCACCTACATATCCATATAATTCTAATGCTTTAGAGTTTACAGCTGATAAATGCCCTGATGCATGAGAAACAGTTATCGGTACTTCTGTACTTATTTGGTCTAAGTCAAACTTAGTTGGATGTTCTCCACCTTCAAATTTAGTGTTATCATATCCAAATCCTATTAACCAGTTTCCATCTGTTGGAGGATCACTTTCGAAGGCTTCTTTTAGTCTAGATAATAGTTCTTCCTTAGAAGTTACATCTCCTAATGTTACTATCATTAAAGTTTGAGCTACAGCAACTACATGTCCATGAGGATCTATAAACCCTGGAAGAATTGTTTTCCCATCTAGGTCTATTTTTTCAGTAGTTTCATCTGCTAACGCAAGAACTTCTTCATTACTTCCTACTGCTTTTATTTTTCCTTCTTCAACTAATATAGCTTGTGCTATTGATTCATTTTTATCAACAGTTACCACTGTTCCATTGAAGTAAATCTTTTTAGTCATTGTATTTCTCCCTTCACCAGGCAAGTTTTAATATATATATAAAGCTACTTACTAATATAGCAAGTAGCTTTTTAGCTTATTTAAATAATTAGTATATCATTAAGCTACTTTGTCTTTTTTAACTGATCCACTTAACTTGTAAGCTTCCCAATGTTTGAATGTAAATATAGCTAGTGCTGTTACGTTTATTCCTGAAAGTACAAATAGTAATAAGTCAACAGCTTCAAATACCACGTTAGCTCCAAATACTGCTAAAGTACCAGCAGCTATTATTAATACTAGGTATATTGCTATATTTTTGTTAACTGGATTTTGCTTAAATAACTTTGTCATGTAGTAGTAAGATCCAAGTATTGTAGTTAACGCTGATAATACTGTGAATGCTGCTAACACAATTAATCCAAATATACCAACTACATGCTCAGCAGTAGCAAAGTATCCACCTAATCTTGCAACAGTACCTGCTGCATTTCCATTAGCATCAACTAATGCTAAAGTTCCTACCTCAACTCCATAAGAAGCTATATATGAAGTAACAACTATAGAAACGAATACTGTTACAGCTGTTGGTAATAACGATATCATAGCTGCTTCTCTTGGTTGTGAGTCAGATTCTTGAGCAGCCATTGCTAATGCTCCAAGACCAGTTTCTGCTGTTTGTATAACCTTTTGCATGCCTAATATAAATCCTAATGGCACACCCATCATTGCATTAACTGGATTCATCATACCTTTTATCATACTTCCAAAGAAAGTAGGTATGTAATCAGAAGTCTTAAGAACAAACATTGTAAAGAATATGAAGTATCCAGCAACTGCTGTTCCTATCATATAAGTCATTGCTCCCATGAACAACTCATGCTTTTTAGATAATACTAATGCAGCAACTACCGCTATTACTGGTATAACTATAAATAAATATCTTTGAACTAATGATAATTCGATTCCAAACTTATCATTTAATACTGTAGCGAAAACTGAATCTATACCACTAAATTGGAATCCACCAAATCCGAATACTGCTAATGCAACGAAACATACAGCATATGTTATTCCTAATTTAGGGCTTATTAGAGTAGATATATACTCCTTTGGAGTTTTCCCCATTATTTTTGAGTTTAATGTTTCAGAATATGAAACAGGAAGCATTATTAATGAACCTATTAACGCCCATATAGCCATAGCTTCTATATTTGCTTGCCCACTTGCTGATAATTTTGATAATGCACCAAGAACACCTATTATTGCTCCTGTTCCTATCATTGCCCCTAAAGATATAGAAGCTGGCCCGATTACATTTTTCATTTGTAATTTAGCAGGCTTTGTAGCTTGTTTTTGTATCATGAAGATTGTTCTTATAGCCATTGTAGCGCCAACAACTAATATAAATGGTAAGAATACTGGCCATATAGCTTCAGATACTTTTGTTATTGCAACTTCTAACTGATGTAGCATCTTTTATGTTCTCCTTAGTAAATATTCATTTTGATTTTTATTTGTTTTTTGTATATCTCCCCCTTTAAAATATACAAAAAAAATAGGCTTCACATTCATTAAGAAATACAACAATTTATAAAAGTTAATCTTATCCATTGTATTTTTCCATCAAAAAACTGACTATTCTTACGTATTTTATTAATTGAATAATAACGGTATATCTATAGCAGTTTTAAGATTTAAATAAAAATTATAAAACTTTTAAGATTAACTATATAAAATTATTTGATCATTAATGATTTTGTTAGTGCCTATTTACAGTTACTACAATATCAATTTTTTATTATTTAAGTCAATAAATTATTTTGACCCTTATTTTCTTTTTTCAACAAATTCAAATATTTTTGAAATTCGTCAACATAATTTCTAGTAAATTATTAATTAATTTCACCATTTATTATTCTAGTGTAAACTAATGCTTTTGATATTTTTTCTAAAATTTCTTCTTTTTCACTTACTAGCATATTTTCTTTTTCACTCCATACAATATCAAATACTTCATCACATATTTTTTTGAATTCATTATCTTTAATTATTGCATAATCATTTACCCCATCCATAGGATGCGTTTTTATTAACTTTAGATTTTTAGATAAATACATAGATGGACTTAAACCTGTATCAAATTCTTCTATGGAGCTATTTTCAATAAGTTTAATTTCTATATTTTCATGTTCTTTTATTATTTTTTCTATATTTTTAATATGTCTCTCCATTTGTTCTAAAGTCAATTTTACTGGTTTATTAAAGAATGTTATTTCTCCTGTCGATATATACCTCATTAGTTTTGCTTCATAAATTAATACCTTTATGTTAGATTGATATGTTACATTTTGTAAAAATGCATTTATTTGACGCAACTCTTGTAATAACTCTTTGTCATTTCCAAATACATCTTCTGCAATTTCTATAAATAAATCAGATGGCATAAAGAATTCATTCATAACTCCTAATCCCCACTTTAAGTCTTGCCCCATTATATATTGTATATAAGTTTTATTCTTTAATAAATCTAGTGGAGTTTCTTTCTCTACAAGCAATTTGCCTTGATTTTTTAATATTTCTTCTAAACTATAATAAACTTCATCTATGATAGCCTTTTCTTTAGACATATTTGTAAATAAGCATTGTCCATTGCTTGCAAATATGGCACTATGGAAAATTCTATCCTTTATAACAGCTAAAATGTTACTGTTATCTACATTACAGTTATATACTTCAAAATTTAAATTAGGATATGTTGTTATCATGTCAATTATAAGTAGTGTATTTAGTACCTTATCATTTTGATTCCCTTCAAACCCAGTTAATACCCTTGCTTTTACTTCTTTGTCTTTTTGTATGCTATATAAAGCTGTTTTCATTTCTGATATAGAAACTTTATCATTTCCATTAAGTCTATATAAGTTTGCAGATAATATTAGATCTAGCTTACTCGATTTACTTATATGAAGTATTGCATCCTTTGCTAAATACTGTTTTCTAAGCCTTGGGTTTATATGCATCATACTATTATAATTATCTTCAGAATGTGTATTCTTATATATATTAGAAGAACTTTTTTGTGCCGTAACCATATATGATTCTTTTAAACCTCTTTCTATATATTGAGCTAATACAGTATCATCTTTTACTTCTACCTCTATTTCAAAGTAGTGTTTAAGTTCTTGCTTTGATGTAGAATTTAAAGATTTAACTATAAACTCTGATGTAATTTTACATATACTAGATATACTTTTTTGAGTTGGTAGGTTTCTCCCATTAATCCATTTACTTATATAAGATATATCGTACCCTAACTCTTTTGCTAATGTACTCTTTTTTTGATTTGATAAATAAAGTAACTTTTCTAGTAGTTGACCAAATGCAATATTTTTCAACCTATTCACCATCCTTTTTTTCGCTCATTCTTTTATGATTTCTTAATATTATTATATATTTTATTTATTACTATGACTCCATTTTATAGTATATCTGACAATAACATACTAAGTATAAATTAATCAAAGTTGATTTTTAATTGAAGTTGTTGAATATTCTTGAATCAAGTTTCAATTTTGTTCATCAACCTTCCTTTGTTTTTAATATATCACTTATGATATCCTTTTTCTAGGATATATTTCATTTTAACCTTAAACTTTACATTTATATCCATTTTAATGTGTCTATTTACAAAAAACAACAAAGGAGAAATCATACAATGAACACTAAAAGTAAAAAATTCGCAACTGGTTGGTTAATAGTAGTTGCATGTATGCTTATACAAGCTATACCATTTGGAGTTGCTGCAAATATCCAACCACAATTTATGGCTTACATCCTATCTCCTGATTCAGGATATGGATTTACACAAGCTGGATTCTCATTAATATTTACATTAGGTACAGTTGTATCTGCTATAGCATCTCCATTTATAGGAGCAATGTTTAATAAAGTTAGTATTAAAAAAATGTACTTAATGGGTTCTATACTTTCAGGTGGAGGATTCTTAGCATTCTCTATGTGTAAAGAATTATGGCAATTTTACCTTGTTGCTGGTATAGTTCAAGTTGGTACAGCTGCTATATCTTCAATCGGTGTTCCGTTATTAATAAATGGATGGTTCGATGAACTATCAAAAGGTAAGGCAATGGGACTTGCTTTCGCTGGAGGATCTATAGGTAATATATTCCTTCAAAGTATGACTGCTTATTCATTAACTAATTTCGGTATATCTAAATCATACTTTATGTTTGGTACTTTATCATTAATCGTGGGTATACCTATAACTTTATTATTCTTAAGAATGCCAAAGAATGATAGCGAAATAGTTAAGGGTAAGAAAAAAAGCAATGGAAAAGAAGAAAAAGAGCAAAGTACTGTTTCAGTTGATTGGGGATACTCTTTAAAAGAAGTTAAAAATCTTAAATTCTTCTGGCTATTTGCTTTAGGATTATTCTTCTTAGGTATGTATGTTTCTGTACTTGCTGTACAATATCCTGCTTACTTAAAGAACTTCTTAAAAGTTGATCCTATGATAGTTGGTATAGTAGGTTCTACATTCGCTATATTCTCTCTTGGAGGAAACTTATTGGGTGGAGTAATATTCGATAAATTAGGTATAACTAAAGGACTTATGGTTGCCTTTGCATTAGCTGCTACTTCTTGTTTAGCTCTAATGAATGCAGGTTTAATACCTATGTTAGCACCTATATTTGCTGCTTTAAAGGGATCATCAGTATTTGCTTATATGATGGGACCTTCTTTACTTGCAGGATCATTCTTCGGTAAAAAAGAATTTGGTGCTATACTTGGTGTAGTTCAAATATTCTTTGCAGTAGGATTTGCTGCTGGTTCATCAATATTTGGATTATTAGTTGATAAAATGGGATATAGCATAGCTTGGATATTCGTTTTATCATTTATAGTTGTATGCTATGTAGCTTTAATAACTGCTTCTGTAGGTATGTCTAAGTTAAACAAAGAAAGAATAGCTAAATTACAAAAAGATGCTTCTTCTCAAGGAGTTGCTTAATAATAAATTAAGGAGTGTATAAAATACACTCCTTTTCAATTTTTATTTTATATTTAATTATGAGATTTAATGCATATTTCTATGCAAGTTTCCTAATTTCTAAATTTCTTATTTTATATTTTTTCCATTCAAACTCTGTGAACATAGCAAGTGCCATAATATTAATAGATGTTGATATAAATAATAATATCTCTAATAATAAAAATACTAATTCTACATTAAATACCGATAATACACCTCCTAATATCAATAAACCCACATAAACAAGATAATTATTTTTAACATTAAAATTGGCTACATTTATAAGTACAAGATACCCTCCTAATAAGGTGGTTAATGCAGATAAAGCTATAAATGTAAATAGTATTAATATCCCAAATTTACCCGTTACACTAATTATAGTGTCAAAGTATGACACTAGCTTCTCGTATCCATTAACTGAAAAATTTATTATTCCTTCACTAAGTCCATAAGATGCTATATATGAAGTAACTAATACCGATAAAACAATAAGTACTGTTGTTAGTATAGAAGATATTAAAGCAGCTTCCCTTGGTTTAGCATTTGATTTCATGGATGCTAATGCAAGTGTTCCAAGACCTGGTTCTGCTATTTGTATAGCTCTCTGAAGTCCAAATATAAGACCTAGTGGTATTCCAAACAACACAGATACAGGATTTTTAAATCCTATAATAATACGCTCTACAAATATAGGTATATACTCTTGTGTTTTATAAAGAAATATGAAAAATGATAATATTACCATAGTCACTAAAATTCTTAAAAATATACTCTGTCTGTT
>ERZ1463036.134-NODE-134-length-16367-cov-17.785066_pt1 | contig 16367 bp, 15 predicted proteins | sample MGYA00564485_ERZ1463036 | MGnify/ENA primary metagenome ERZ1463036 (study PRJEB39244, sample SAMEA3635127) | Helicobacter pylori | study: EMG produced TPA metagenomics assembly of PRJEB11511 data set (Assembly of a 5300-year-old Helicobacter pylori... | reverse complement strand
TTAAAACATAAGAGATCAATATGTTAAAATACATTTAAAAATTTATACTATGAGTATAAAATAAGAATTATTTAATATATAGTTAAAGAAATGAGTTTTTATAATTAAAGGATACCCCTATAAATGTTTGTATAAATTTCGTCTAAATGACAAGAATACAAATATGTAAAGGGGTGTTTTTTATGGATTTAAATAAGCCAGGCAAAAAAAGTACAAGTAAATCTAAAAAGAAAAAAATATTGACAGACAATGATATAATGAAATATGAGATAGCATCAGAACTAGGTCTAATAGACAAGGTAAATGAATTAGGCTGGGCAGGTCTTACAGCTAAAGAAGCTGGAAGAATTGGTGGAATACTCACATCTAGAAAAAAACAAAAGAAAAAGATGGAGGAGTCAAATAAAGAGGATGGATCAGTATAAAGATTTTGCATTCATCTATGATGAACTTATGAATGAAGTTGATTATAATGGATGGGTTGAGTATATAGAAAAAATAATAGAAAAAGAAGGTACTAAAGTACAGAATATATTAGAATTAGCTTGTGGTACAGGTAATTTAACTATACCATTAACTAAGAAAAATTATGATATCGCAGGAATAGATATATCAGAAGAAATGCTTGGAGTAGCTAGAGAAAAAGCAGAAAAAGAAGGTGTAGAGTTAGTATTACTACAACAAGATATAGCTGAATTAGACTTTGATATAACAAACTTAGACTGCGTATTATGTGCTTGTGATGGATTTAATTATATAACATATGATGAAGATTTAGAAAATATATTTAAAAAGACATATGAACTTCTAAAGGAAAATGGATTATTTATATTTGATATAAGTTCATTCTATAAATTGTCATCTATACTTGGAAACAACATGTATGGAGAAAATAGGGAAGACATAGCTTATATGTGGCAAAACTACTTTGATGATGAAGAAAATCTAGTAGAAATGGAATTAGCCTTCTTTGTAAAAGATGAAGACGGTAGATTTGAAAGATTTGAAGAGGTTCATCAACAAAGAGCATATACAGAAGAAGAAATATTAGACATGTTACAATCAGTAGAATTTAGAGATATAAAAGTTTATTCAGATTTTACATTTGAATCACCAAAAAAAGATAGTGAAAGAATATTCTTTGTAGGTAAAAAATAAAGGCATATATGGAGGAATTGTTATGAAGGATTATGTAATAAGAGCAACTGCAGGTGAAGGTCAAGTTAGAGCTTTCGTAGCAACTACTACTAACCTTGTAGAAAAAGCAAGAGAAGTACATGGTACAACAAAGGTTGCAACAGCGGCCTTAGGGAGAACATTAATAGCAACATCAATAATGGGGTTAATGATGAAAAATAAAGGTGACAAGGTTACTGTTATAATAAAAGGTGGAGGTCCAATAGGAACTATACTTACAACATCTGATTCTACAGGAATGGTAAAAGGATATGTTCAAAATCCACAAGTAGAAGTACCAGATTATGAAAATGGAAAGCTTAACGTGGCTGCAGCAGTAGGAACTGATGGAGTAGTTAAGGTTATAAAGGACTTAGGTCTTAGAGAGCCTTACAATGGAGCATACCCACTTGTAAGCGGTGAAATAGCAGAAGACTTCACACATTATTTTGCATTATCAGAGCAAACACCATCTGTAGTATCATTAGGTGTTCTTACAACAGAGTATGAAGTAGAACATGCAGGAGGATTTGTTGTTCAGCTTATGCCAGATGCAACAGAAGAGACAATATCTCAACTAGAGCAAAATATATCTAAGTTAGACTCAATAACAAATATGATGTTAGAAGGAAAAACTCCAGAAGATATATTAAGCATAGTATTAGAAGGATTAAACCCAAGAATATTAGATAAAATAGAAGTTGGATTTGAATGTGAATGTTCAAAAGAAAAAGTTGGAGAAGCGCTAGTTTCTATAGGAAAGAGACAACTTCAAGAAATAATAGAAGAAGATAAAAAAGCTGAAATAGGATGTCAATTCTGTAACTCAAAATATAATTTTAATGAAGAAGAATTAATAGAACTATTAAATAGCTTAGAAAACTAAAAAATAAGCTCTTTTGCTAAGTACCTTATTAAATGGTAAAATATACTTATGCAAAAGAGCTTTTTACTTACTAAGGGAATTTATCGCCTTGGAAATCGTGGATAATCTATAAATTAAAGTTATATTAATATATTTGAAAAAAGTAAAAAAGAATTTTTGAGCAACGGACGAAGTCGTTGGCGATATGAAATAGTTCGCCCATACATGGCTCAAGCAAAGCGAATTTTATTATAAAAAATTACATATAACAATGGGGTGAAATAGGTAATGAACTTTAACCAAGGACTGGAACTAACTCAATCTCAAAGCATAGTAATGACAACTCAGTTAAAGCAATCATTAGCTATACTAAATATGAGTAAGTTAGAGCTAGACGAAGAAATAAAAAGAGAATGTGAAGAAAATCCTTTAATAGATGCAGAAAAAACTACAGAAATAGATTGGGAAGCATATATTAAAAATATTGAAAAGTCCAACTTATATGATAAAAATGAGGTTAGCTACAACAGGGATAATGAATTTAGCTTTGAAAATATGGTAAAGTATTCATCAAGCTTATATGAAGACTTACATTTTCATATAAGTTTATATAAGCTAAGTAAAAAAGAAATGGAAGTTTGTGACTATATTATCGACAGTCTAGATGAAGATGGATATTTAAGAGTAAATGAAGAAGAAATAATAAGTGAATTAAATATAGATAAAGAGTTATTTGAAAGCTGCTTATTAAATATACAACAATTAGAACCAAATGGTGTAGGAGCAAGAAACATATCAGAATGCTTAATTATACAAATAAGAAATTTAGGTATAGACAATGAAATATTAAAAAAAATTATATTAAATGACTTAGAATTGATAGGAAATAATAAATATAGGGATATTAGTAAAAAATACAAAATATCTCTGCAACAGTGTGTAGATATGATGGAAATAGTTAAAAGTCTAAATCCAAAGCCAGGTATATATGTTAGCAAAGAAAGTAGTATGTATATACATCCAGATGTAATAGTCGAAAAATTAGATGGGGAGTTTATAGTATATAGAAATACTAACGATAACTATCAATTAAACATAAATAATTTTTATAAAGAAATACTAAAAAATGCAAGCTCAGATAATAGTGCAAAGTCGTTTATAAAGGAAAAATTAAATTCAGCGACAATGCTAATTAAGAGCATAGAAAGTAGAAATAGTACAATTATGAAAATAGCAAAAGAAATTGTAAAGTCTCAACAAGAATTTTTTGAAAATGGAGTCAGGTATATAAAGCCTATGAGGATTAAAGATATTGCTGATAGATTAGGTTTTCATGAATCTACAATAAGTAGAGGTGTAAATGGAAAGTATATGCTAACAACTTTTGGAATATTTGAATTTAGATATTTTTTTAGTAGCGCTATAGAATCTAATAAAGATGAGGGTACATCTAGCTTAAGCATAAAAAAAATGATACAGGATAAAATAAAAGCGGAAAATAAGAAAAAGCCATTAAGTGACGACAAGATAGCAAGTATGTTAAAAGAAGAAGGGATTAATATAGCTAGGAGAACGATTGCTAAATATAGAGAAGAGCTTAAAATACCATCTTCAAGTAAGAGAAAGCAATACTAGTATTAGAAAATAAAAATAAAAATAAAAATATCTCAAAAACTATTGAAATATATTTACATTTCATTTACAATAAAATTATCTTGTGGGACTAAAAAAATACACAGGGACATAAAAAGTCCCTTAGTGGACGTTGATGAAGGAGACAATATGAGTAACTTAATAAAAATTCAACAAAAACTAATTCCACAAGTTATAGAGCTAATGGAGAAAAGATACTCTATTTTAAGACAGATATCCTTGAGTGAACCAATAGGTAGGAGAACCTTATCAAATGTTTTAGGAATTAGTGAAAGGGTCGTAAGATCAGAAACTGAGTTTCTAAAAGAACAAGGTCTTATAGAGGTAGCAGTATCTGGAATGACCATGACTCAAGAAGGTATGGATCTTTTAGAAGAGCTTAAAGATATCATGAACGATATCATGGGATTATCAACGCTACAAGAAAAGGTAAAAGAAAAGCTTGGAATAAAGAAAGTTTTACTAGTGCCTGGTAGCTATGATCAAAATCCTAGCTTAATAAAAGATATAGCAAAACTAGGATCAGAGTATTTCTTAAGTATCTTAAAAGATGGAGATGTAGTTTCTATAACAGGTGGAAGTACTATGTTAGAGTTTTCAAATGCTATAAAGACTGACAAAAAATACGAAAATACAACTGTAGTACCTGCAAGAGGTAGTATGGGAAAAGATGTAGTGAGTCAATCTAACAACATAGTAGCGACAACAAGTAAGAAATTAGGAGCAAACTACAAATTATTACATATACCTGATGAACTAGGTACAGAGGCTATGAAAACACTTACACAAGAGCCTCAAATAAAAAAGACTTTAGATATGATTGAAAAAACTGATGTATTAGTGTTTGGAATAGGAATTGCACTGGAGATGGCCAAAAAAAGAAGGCTTCCAGAAGAAAGAATACAAGAACTTATTGATAAAGATGCAATAGGGGAAGCATTTGGACATTATTTCAATAAAGATGGTGAAATAGTATGCAAGCTAAATACTGTAGGGATACATCTAGATACTTTCAAAAAAACTAAAGAGAACATAGCTATATTTGCTGGAACTCAAAAAGCAGAATCTTTTATAGCTATGACAAATATCAATAAAAACATATCACTAGTAACAGATGAAGAAAGTGCAAATAGAATATTAGAGTTATTACAATAGTTTACAACTAGCAATTGCTAGTAAAAATATATTTTATACACAATTTAGGAGGTAGCATTATGGTTAAAGTTGCTATAAACGGATTTGGTAGAATAGGAAGATTAGCTTTAAGAAAATTAATGGAGCAAACAGATAAGTTTGAAGTTGTTGCTATAAACGACTTAACAGATGCTAAAACATTAGCTCACTTATTTAAGTATGACTCTGCACAAGGAAGATTCAATGGTGAAATAGAAGTTAAAGAAGGTGCTTTCGTAGTTAATGGACATGAAATAAAAGTTACTGCTGAAAGAAACCCAGCTGATTTACCATGGGCTGAGCTTGGAGTTGATATAGTATTAGAGTGTACTGGATTCTTTACTTCTCAAGAGAAGGCTGGACTTCATTTAGAAGCTGGAGCTAAAAAAGTTGTTATATCTGCACCAGCTACAGGAGATTTAAAAACTGTAGTATTCAATGTTAACCATGATGTATTAGATGGAACAGAGACTGTTATATCAGGGGCATCTTGTACAACTAACTGCTTAGCACCAATGGCTAAAGCATTAAATGATGCATTTGGATTACAAAAAGGATTCATGACTACAATACATGCATACACTAATGACCAAAATACATTAGATGGTCCTCATGCTAAGGGAGACTTAAGAAGAGCTAGAGCTGCTGCAGCAAGTATAGTTCCTAACACTACAGGTGCTGCAAAAGCTATAGGTTTAGTTATACCAGAATTAAAAGGTAAATTAGACGGAGGAGCTCAAAGAGTTCCAGTTATAACTGGTTCTTTAACTGAATTAGTTTGTACATTAGATAAAAAAGTTACAGTAGAAGAAATAAACGCTACTATGAAAGCTGCTTCAAATGAATCATTTGGATATACTGAAGAGCCATTAGTATCTTCAGATATAATAGGAATAGACTTTGGTTCATTATTTGATGCAACTCAAACAAGAGTTATGGAAGTAGACGGACAACAATTAGTTAAAGTTACTTCTTGGTATGACAATGAAATGTCTTACACTGCTCAATTAATAAGAACATTAGGATACTTTGCTGGTTTAGCTAAGTAATTTAATATAGAGTCCAGGCTTGTAGTTTAAACTACAGGCTTAGGACTTTTTTAAAAGAGACTTACAACAAATAACAACTAAAAATAAGGTATGCTAAATTCGGTGTTATAGAAAGATTATTCATTTTAACAATGGGTTAGCTTGATTTAAAGGAGAGAGATAAATATGTCAATGCTTAATAAAAAGACTATAGAAGATATAAATGTATGTGGAAAAAAAGTTTTAGTAAGATGTGATTTCAATGTGCCTCTAAAAGATGGCGTTATAACAGATGAAAACAGATTAAACGGAGCTTTACCAACAATAAAGTACTTAATAGAAAATGGAGCAAAAGTTATATTATGTTCTCACTTAGGAAAACCAAAAGGAGAAGCTAAGCCAGAATTATCTTTAGCACCAGTAGCTACTAGATTATCAGAAATGTTAGGTAAAGAAGTTGTATTTGCAGCTGATGACAACGTTGTAGGAGAAAATGCAAAGGCAGCTGTAGAAAAGATGGAAAATGGTGATGTAGTATTACTACAAAACACTAGATATAGAAAAGAAGAAACTAAAAACGAAGAAAACTTCTCAAAAGAATTAGCATCACTTGCTGAAATATTTGTAAACGATGCATTCGGAACTGCTCATAGAGCACACTGTTCAACAGTAGGAGCTGGCGAGTTCTTACAAGAAAGAGCTTGCGGATACTTAATTCAAAAGGAATTAAAGTTCTTAGGAGAAGCTGTTGAAACACCAGTAAGACCTTTTACTGCTATACTTGGAGGAGCTAAAGTATCTGATAAGATAGCTGTTATAGAACAATTATTAGAAAAAGTAGACAATCTAATAATAGGTGGAGGAATGGCTTATACATTCTTAAAAGCACAAGGATATGAAATAGGAACTTCTCTAGTAGAAGAAGAAAAAGTAGATTACGCTAGAGAAATGATGAAAAAAGCAGAAGAAAAAGGCGTTAAGTTATTATTACCAATAGATAACGCTGTTGCTGATAAATTTGCTGATGTTGAACCAGTTATAACTGAAGATGCAAATATACCAGCAGGATTCATGGGACTAGATATAGGACCTAAAACAATAGAGTTATATGTAAATACAGTTAAAAACTCTAAAACAATAGTATGGAATGGACCAATGGGAGTATTTGAATTTGAAAACTTCAACAAAGGTACATTAGCTGTTGCTAAAGCTATGGCAGATTTAACTGATGCTACTACTGTAATAGGTGGTGGAGATAGTGCTGCTGCAGTTAACCAATTAGGATTTGGAGATAAGATGACTCACGTATCAACAGGTGGAGGAGCTTCTTTAGAATTCTTAGAAGGTAAAGAATTACCAGGTATAGTAGCTTTAGATAACAAATAAATTTGAAAATTATCGTAAGGCATTTATTTGTCAAACATTTATATATATGACCACAGTTTAGTTTTACCTTAATAGGTAGAACTACCTTAATAAATATTTATTAAATCTAGAGAAATCTTAAATAAGGTTTCTCTTGGATTTAATCAAAGGTGGAGGAGTAAAAAATGAGAAAGCCTATAATAGCAGGAAACTGGAAAATGCACAAAACTATAGCAGAAGGTATAGCTTTTGTGAATGAAGTTAAAGATAAAGTAAATAATGATAAGGTAGAAGCTGTAATATGTGCACCTTTCACTTTATTAAAAGACTTAAAAGAAGCAACTAAAGGAACTAACATAAAGATAGGTGCTCAAAACATGCATTTTGAAGAAAAAGGGGCATTCACTGGAGAAGTATCACCACTTATGTTAAAAGAATTAGATATAGACTATGTTGTAATAGGACACTCAGAAAGAAGACAATACTTCAACGAAACTAATGAAACAGTAAATAAAAAAGTTTTAAAAGCTCTAGAAGTTGCTATAGACCCAATATTATGTGTTGGTGAAACTTTAGAAGAAAGAGAAGCTGGAGAAACTAAAGCAGTTTGTAAAGTTCAAGTTGAAAAAGCTTTAGAAAACGTAGCTAAAGAAGATTTAGCTAAGGTTGTTATAGCATATGAGCCAATATGGGCTATAGGAACTGGAAAGACTGCAACTAGTGAAGATGCTAATGATGTAATAAAATACATAAGAGAAGTTGTAAAAGATATATACGGAGACCTAGCTAACGAAGTTAGAATTCAATACGGTGGAAGTGTTAAGCCTGCTAACGTAGCTGAAATAATGGGTCAAAGTGATATAGATGGAGCATTAGTTGGTGGAGCTAGCTTAGAAGCAAGTGACTACACTCAACTTGTTAACTACTAAGGAGAGGAAACTATGAAAAAGCCTATAGCATTAATAATAATGGATGGTTTTGGAGAAAGCAAAATAGTAGACGGAAACGCTGTACTAAATGCAAATACTCCTAATCTAGACAACTTAATAAAAGAATATCCGCACACTTTAATAAGTGCTAGTGGACTTGATGTAGGTCTTCCAAATGGACAAATGGGTAACTCAGAAGTAGGACACACTAACATCGGAGCCGGAAGAATAGTATATCAAGACTTAACTAGAGTTAGTAAGGCAATAGAAGATGGAGATTTATTCAAAAACGAAGTCTTACTAGAAACTATGAAAAATGCTAAGACTAGCGCACTTCATTTAATGGGATTAGTATCTGATGGTGGAGTACATTCACATATAGACCACTTAAAAGGCATCTTAAAGATGGCCAAAGAAAATGGTGTTGAAAATGTATATGTACATGCATTCACAGATGGTAGAGACACAGATCCTAAAAGCGCATTAAAATATATACAAGATATAGAAGACTATATGAAAGAACTTGGAGTAGGTAAATTTGCTTCAGTTTCTGGAAGATACTATGCTATGGACAGAGATAAGAGATGGGATAGAATTAAGCTTGCATATGATGCAATGGTTAATGGAAAAGGATTAACTGCATCTAGTGCAAAAGAAGCTGTAGAAAACTCTTATGCAGAAGATAAGAATGATGAATTCGTTCTTCCAACAGTTATAGTAGAAAATGGACACCCAGTAGGTCTTATAAAAGAAGGGGATTCAATAGTATTTGGTAACTTTAGACCAGATAGAGCTAGGGAGATAACTAGAGCAATAGTAGATACAGATTTTACAGGATTTGAGAGACCAAACATGAAAACATACTTTACATGTTTAACTACATATGACATAACTATAAAAAATGTACATGTAGCATTTAAACCTCAAAGCCTTGAAAATACATTAGGGGAATATTTAGCAAAAAACGGTAAAAAGCAATTAAGAACAGCAGAAACTGAAAAATACGCTCACGTTACATTCTTCTTCAATGGTGGAGTTGAAGAACCTAATGAAGGTGAAGATAGAGAACTAGTACCATCGCCAAAGGTTGCAACTTATGATTTACAACCAGAGATGAGTGCTTATGAAGTAACAGATAAGTTACTTGCTAAAATAGATGAAGACAAATACGACTTTATAGTTGTAAATTTCGCAAATCCTGATATGGTAGGACATACAGGTGTAATAAAAGCAGCAATAAAAGCTGTTGAAACTGTAGATGAATGTGTAGGAAAGGTAGTAGAAAAGATACTTTCTAAAGGTGGAGAGGCTATAATAACTGCTGACCATGGTAATGTAGAACTTATGCAAGACCCAGAAACTAAATCTACTATAACAGCACACTCTACAAATCCAGTACCATTTATATTAGTAGGAGAAAAAGATAAATCATTAAGCCTAAGAGAAGGCGGAAGATTATGTGATATAGCACCTACAATATTAGAAATGATGAATTTAGATAAACCAGAACAAATGACTGGTGAATCTTTAATAATAAAATAAATTTTAAAATTAAAACTATAAAATAATAAAATATAAAACCCCATCAAAGAATTTTTTTATTAAATATAAGATATTATATTCTTAAAAATAGGTATAATATTAAGTAGTTTACTTAATTTTTAAAATTTAGACATTAAAAGTAGCAAATAAACCATTTAAAATCGAAGGGAGATACAAACATGTCAGTTATAGAATTAGTATATGCTAGAGAAGTATTAGACTCAAGAGGAAATCCAACTGTAGAGGTTGAAGTAGCTTTAGAAAGTGGAGCTCAAGGTAGAGCAATAGTTCCATCAGGAGCATCAACAGGAGCTTTTGAAGCTGTTGAGTTAAGAGATGGCGACAAGTCAAGATACTTAGGAAAAGGTACTGAAAAAGCTGTTGCTAATGTAAATGAAATAATAGCTCCTGAATTAGAAGGAATGGATGCATTTGACCAACCAGGAATAGATGCATTAATGATAGAATTAGATGGAACTCCAAACAAAGGTAAGTTAGGAGCTAACGCAATATTAGGTGTTTCTATGGCTGTAGCTAGAGCTGCTGCTGATGAAGTAGGATTACCATTATTCCAATACATAGGTGGAGTAAATGCTAAGCAATTACCAGTGCCAATGATGAACATATTAAATGGTGGAGAACATGCTGATAATAACGTTGACGTACAAGAGTTCATGATATTACCAGTTGGAGCTAAAACATTCAAAGAAGGATTAAGAATGGGTGCAGAAGTATTCCATTCATTAAAGAAAGTTTTAGGAGAAAGAGGATTAGCTTGTGGTGTAGGTGACGAAGGTGGATTCGCTCCAAACTTAGGATCAAACAGAGAAGCTTTAGAATTAATAGTTGAAGCTATAGAAAAAGCTGGATACAAGCCAGGAGATGACGTAAGATTAGGTCTTGACGTTGCTGCTACAGAAATGTACAACAAAGAAACTAAAAAATATGTTTTAGCTGGAGAAGGTAGAGAATTAACTGCTGAAGAAATGGTTAATTTATATGAAGATTGGGCTAACAACTTCCCAATAATAACTATAGAAGATGGATTAGATGAAGAAGATTGGGATGGATGGAAGTTATTAACTGATAGATTAGGAAACAAATTACAATTAGTTGGAGACGATTTATTCGTAACTAATACTGAAAGATTAGAAAGAGGAATAGAAGCTGGTGTAGCTAACTCTATATTAGTTAAAGTTAACCAAATAGGAACAATAACTGAAACTTTAGATGCTATAGAAATGGCTAAGAGAGCTGGATACACTGCAGTTATATCTCATAGATCAGGAGAAACTGAAGATACTACTATAGCTGACTTAGCAGTAGCAGTAAATGCTGGGCAAATAAAAACTGGTGCTCCATCAAGAACTGATAGAGTAGCTAAATACAACCAATTATTAAGAATAGAAGAAACAGTTGGTGAGCAAGCTAGATACTGTGGATTAAAATCTTTCTACAACTTAAAAAAATAATTAAATAAAAGTAATATAAAAGGGGTTTAGATTATCTAAGCCCCTTTTTTACATATAATAAAATTTATTAATATTTTATGGATTTCAACATAGTGTTACAAAAGAAAAGATACAATATAAAACAATTACAGAAAACATCAAACTATACTGTATACCTTGAATACACTAGGGTTATATGATATATTAAAGTGTAAGACAAACCTACAATTAATGAAGGAAAGGAGGGAATATAGATGGATTTAGGTATGATATTAATGGGAGTACAAGTAGTACTATCTATAATTCTTGTAGTAAGCATAATGCCACAAGATACAAAAAGTGCAGTTCCTTCACAATTTGGTGGAGAAGGTAACCAAAGTTACTTCAAGCCGAAAGGAAAAGAAGCATTCTTAGCAAGAACAACTAAGGTAGCAGGGGTACTATTCTTTATAAATGCAATAGCAATGCTTTTAGTAAAATAATATTAAATAATTGGCCATTATTTAATAAAAATTAAGATTTAAAAATTAAATTTAATTTTTAAAGAGGCAGCTACAACTAGTAGTTGTCTTTAATTTTTTTCATCAATTTCTTCTATATAAATATCAGCCCAAGTAACACGATTACAAAAAGGATACTTTAATCTAGATTGAAGACCAGAATTTATAGCAAACATCTGATGAAACTTAATATAAAACTTATGACTACAATTTTTACATACATAAGGAATATGCTTAATTTTATTATAAACAGACACAAAAAGCATAGTAATTGAAACGATGGTAATAACTAAAAAACAAAAATTTTGATTAGGAAACTCATAAAACTCAAAAATTAATCCAATTATAAAAAAAAGGACAGACCAAATAATGATAGGTTTGAAAGTAAGACGATTATAAAAAGAAAATTTATCTCAAAACTTACTCATAAAAACACTTCCTATAAACTAATTAACTAAATAGTAGCACTTGCAAATCAAGAAATCTACCTAATAACCCATAGTTATCTAAAAAAATAAAGTAAAATAAAACAATTTATGATATCAAAACAAAAAGTATAACCTTGAAGTACTAATATCTAAGAATATATTGAAATTTACTAGTTGAAAGTGTTGAAAAATACAAGAATTTTATACACTCTTATCTTGAATTTAACAAGGATTTTTTAGGTTACATAAAGAAATAAATGATTAAAGATGTTACAAAACAATGGAAACAAGGAGGTATAACTATGGCTGTGTTTAAGATGAAGCAAGATGATGAATGGAAAAGAAACTATATATTAGAATTCAATGATATGAGAGATAATTATGAGTACAAACTACAATTAAAAGACGTAGAAATAGAAAAATTAAAATCAGAAATCTTAAGATTAAGAGACAGTAAAAATACTCTAAAACCAAGAGATAAACAAATTTCAGATAGAGATATACAACTTATAAAAGACTTAAGAGTTTGTAAGCTAAGCTATAGTGAAATATCAAAGAGAACAAAATGGAGCAAAGCAACAGTAAGTAGAGTATTAAATGGACTTTATGATTAATAAAAAAAATATAAATTATATAATATAAAGCTCATGCGTTATAAAAATATATAAACATGAGCTTTTTAATATGAAAATACCTATAATTACATGAATAAATATATAAACTCATATAAAAATAAAATATAAATTACAAAATATGGCTATTGTATTGGAATAAATTGCTTTTTTATATACAATAGACTAATAAGAATAGTTTTCTTTAACATAAAATTTTTTATAAGTATTATATTTATTAAAAAAGTATATATTTTAAGTATAAGTAGTAAAAAATAAATAAAATTATAATACTAATAATAAATAAAATTATAATACTAATAAAGTATGTAAATACACAAACTAAGTAATAACAAATTTAAAAATAAATTTAGGAGGAAGCACAAATGTTACCAGGACTTAAAGAACGTTTATTAGGCTTAATAAATGACAAAGCATACAATCCTCTAAAAAAAGAAGAATTAGCATTAATATTTGAAATACACCCAACTGAAATGCCAATGTTTTATAATTTTTTAGAAGAACTAGAAGAAGATGGATATATATGTAAAACAAAAAAAGGAAAAATAACATCTCCAAAATCAATGGGATACTTTGTAGGAAAATTTGTAGCTCATAGAAAAGGATTTGGATTTGTAGAATCTGATGAAGAATACACTCAAGACTTATTTATACCAGCAAGTGAAACAAATAGTGCTATGCATAACGATAGAGTAGTAGCTGAAATAATAAAACCAGCAACAGATGAAAGAAGAGCAGAAGGTGCTGTAATAAAAATACTTGAAAGAGAAATAACAAAAGTAGTAGGATTATTCCAGCCAAGTAAAAGCTTTGGATTTGTAATTCCAGATGAAAAGAAATTTAACCAAGATATATATATACCTAAAAAGTACTTTAGTGGTGCAAAGGCTGGAGATAAAGTAGTTTGTCAAATAACTATATGGCCACAAGAAGGAAGAAAGCCAGAAGGTAAGATAGTAGAAGTATTAGGGCCAAAAGGAAGTAAAGAAGTAGAAATACTATCAATAATAAGAGCACATGGATTACCAGAGGAATTCCCTAAAAAAGTATTACAAGAAGCTGAAAGTGTAGCACAGCCAATACCACAAGAAGAAATAAGAAGAAGATTAGATATAAGAGATATGAACATATTCACAATAGATGGTGAAGATGCAAAAGATCTAGATGATGCTATATCTATAGAAGTACTTCCAAATGGAAACTTTAGCTTAGGGGTACATATAGCAGACGTTACTCACTATGTACATGAAAAAGGCAAACTAGACAAGGAAGCTTTAAAAAGAGCAACTTCAGTATACTTAGTGGATACAGTAATACCAATGTTACCTAAAACTCTTTCAAATGGAGTATGTAGTTTAAATCCAAATGAAGATAAACTTACATTATCAGTATTTATGGAAATAGATAGAAAAGGTAATGTTAAAAAATATGATATAAAAGAAACAATAATAAACTCAAAAGCTAGAATGACTTATACAGAAGTATCAGACATACTAGAAAAAGATGATGCAGAGTTAAAAGAAAAATTCGCTCACGTAGTAGAAGAATTTAAAAATGCTGAAATATTAGCTAAAATACTAATGAATAGAAGAAAGCAAAGAGGAGCAATAGACTTTGACTTCCCAGAAGCTAAAATAATATTAACACCAGAAGGAAAAGTAGCTGATATAAAACACTACGAAAGAAGAATATCAAACAAAATAATAGAAGAATTCATGCTTATAACAAATGAAACAGTAGCAGAGCACTACTTCTGGTTAAATATGCCATTTGTTTATAGAATACATGAAACTCCATCAGCAGATAAAATGCAAGACTTAAGTAGATTTATATCTACATTTGGGTATACTATAAAAGGAGACTTAGAAGAAGTACATCCAAAAGCATTACAATCAATAATAGAAAAAATAAAAGGAACAAGAGAAGAAGAAGCAATAAGTACAATAATGCTACGTTCATTAAAGCAAGCTAGATATTCACCAGAATGTAGTGGACACTTTGGTCTAGCAGCACAGTACTACAGTCACTTTACTTCTCCAATAAGAAGATATCCAGACCTTCAAATACACAGAATAATGAAGGAACATATAAATAATAAAATAAACAACAAAAGACAAGAGCAACTAGCTCATACTGTAGAATATGCATCAACTCAATCATCAGAAAGAGAAAGAGCAGCAGAACTTGCTGAAAGAGATGTAAAAGACTACTACAAAGCTGTATATATGGAAGACAAAGTAGGAGAAGAATACAATGGTATCGTATCAAGTGTAACATCATTTGGTATGTTTATAGAACTTCCAAATACAGTAGAAGGGTTAAGTAGATTAGCAAATATGGGAGATGACTATTATATTTATGACGATATGACATATACTATAATAGGAGAAAGAACTAAAAAGACTTACAAAATAGGTGACCCAGTTAGAATAAAGGTTGCTAATGTAAATGTAGATTTAAGAGAAATAGACTTTGAAATACTATACAAATTAGAAGATGAAAATGAAATAGAACCTGAAGACTCTATTGAAGAATAGATAATATAATAGTCGAAATACTACCCTCCGTCGGAGATACCGACAGAGGGGGTGGTATTGACTATTTAATGCACTTATGGTATATTTTTACTAATAAATGTTAGTGAAGAATTTTTAAGTAAGAGGTGAGAGTATGGCAGGAATAAAAACACTTGCTACAAACAGAAAAGCAAGACATGAATATTTCATAGAAGAAACATATGAATGTGGAATAGAATTAAAAGGTACAGAAGTAAAATCTATAAGAGCAGGTAAGGTAAACTTAACTGATGGATTTGCATCTGTAGATAACAGTGAAGTATTTTTAAAACAAGTTCATATAAGCCCATACGAACAAGGAAATAGATTCAATGTAGACCCTCTTAGAGTTAGAAAATTATTACTTCACAAGCATGAAATAAGAAAGCTTATAGGAGCAACTACTGTTAAGGGGTATTCATTAATACCTTTAAGTATGTATCTTAAACATGGTAAGGTTAAGATAGAATTAGCCCTAGCAAAAGGTAAAAAGCTATATGACAAACGTCAAGATTTAGCTAAAAAAGATGCTCAAAGAAACATAGAAAGAGAATTAAGAGGAAAATATTAATAGTAGTTACAAATACTATTTTAAATTCCATTAGATAACATTGCTTTTTATTTTAAAAAGTATTATATTATATATATCAACAACACAACTTAATATAAATGGTGAAAACAAGGTTTGCGAAAGTAAAGTCCAAGGACTATAAAATACCACGGGGGCGTAAAGGTTTCGACGTGGGTTTGGAACTTGGGGTTGCGTGTCGTGTTACTCTGGGTCACGTAAAAACTGGGGAACTTAAAATAAACGCAAACGATAATTACGCTTTAGCAGCATAGTGCTGCTAGTCCCGCCTCGCCCTCCTGCCGGCTAGGCCTGGACTTCATCTATGCAGGGAACTACTCTCGGGGTGTCTCGACCGAAAGTAGACTAATTGGGACTGGTCAAGCATATATCCTGCCACTGGGCGATATGTGAGACGAGATTCTAGTACAGTTGGCTACACACGTAGAAGCAACGAGGAAAGGACTTGCGGACAGGGGTTCGACTCCCCTCGTCTCCACCA
>ERZ1463036.133-NODE-133-length-16398-cov-19.998593_pt1 | contig 16398 bp, 14 predicted proteins | sample MGYA00564485_ERZ1463036 | MGnify/ENA primary metagenome ERZ1463036 (study PRJEB39244, sample SAMEA3635127) | Helicobacter pylori | study: EMG produced TPA metagenomics assembly of PRJEB11511 data set (Assembly of a 5300-year-old Helicobacter pylori... | reverse complement strand
AATCTTGTAAAGTTAGCTTCCCAAGGTAAATTAGATCCTGTAGTTGGTAGAGAAATTGAAATAGAGAGAGTTATACAAATATTAAGTAGAAGAACAAAAAATAATCCAGTTGTAATAGGAGATCCAGGGGTAGGAAAAACTTCTATAATAGAAGGATTAGCTATAAACATATCAGAAGGAAATGTGCCTGAAACTTTAAAAAATAAAAGTTTATATACTTTAAATATGGGTTCTATGTTAGCAGGTGCAAAATATAGAGGTGAATTTGAGGATAGAATAAAGCAAGTTATAGATGAAGTTATAAAAAATGGCAATGTAATTCTATTTATAGATGAAATACACACAATAATAGGAGCAGGTGCAACTGGAGAAAGTACAATAGATGCATCAAATATACTTAAACCTGTGCTATCAAGAGGAGAACTACAAATTATAGGAGCAACAACAATAGATGAATATAGAAAGCATATAGAAAAAGATTCAGCTCTTGAAAGAAGATTTCAACCTGTAGTGCTTAAAGAACCATCTAGAGAAGAAAGTATAAAAATCTTAGAGGGTATTAGAGACAAATATGAAGATTTTCATAAATTAAAAATAAGTAATGAATCTTTAGTTGCAGCAGTAGATTTATCTATAAGATATATAACTGATAGATTTTTACCAGATAAAGCTATAGATTTAATAGATGAAGCTGCATCAAGAGTTAGGTTAAAAATAGGCAAATCATCAGTTAAAATTTTAGGATTAGAAGAAGAAATCGAAAGTATAGATAAGGAAAAAGACAAAGCAGTAATGTATCAAGATTTTGAGAAAATTGATAAAATAAAAAAACAGCAAGAAAATTTGAAAAAAGAACTTAAAGAAGTAAAACAACAATGGAATGCTATGGGAAAATATACAGAAGTAGTTAAACCAGAAGATATTGCAGAAGTTGTAGAGTTATGGACCAGTATACCTGTAAATAAAATAGTAGAATCTGAATCTAGCAAATTATTAAGGTTAGAGAAAATATTACATGAAAGAGTGGTTGGTCAAGAGCAGGCAGTGAAGTCAATTTCGAGAGCTATAAGAAGGTCAAGAGCAGGATTAAAAGATCCAAATAGACCAATTGGATCTTTCTTATTCTTAGGTCCTACAGGAGTAGGCAAGACAGAATTATCAAAAGCCTTAGCAGAAGTGCAATTTGGAGATGAAAATAAGATAATAAGACTTGATATGTCTGAGTATATGGAAAAACATGCAGTATCTAGGCTAATAGGGTCACCACCAGGATATGTAGGTTATGAAGAAGGTGGCCAACTAACAGAAAAAGTAAGGAGAAACCCTTACTGTGTAATTTTACTTGATGAAATAGAAAAAGCACATATAGATGTATTTAATATTTTATTACAAATATTAGATGATGGAAGATTAACAGATTCAAAAGGAAGAACTGTAGACTTTAAAAATACTATAATTATAATGACTTCCAATGTAGGAGCAACAAAAATAAGTTCTCAAAAAATATTAGGATTCTCTACAAATAGAAATAAAGAGGAAAAAGACAAGAGTGATTATGAAAATATGAAAGCATGTATAATGGAAGAAGTAAAACAAAAATTTAGACCAGAATTTTTAAATAGAATAGATGATATAATAGTATTCCATTCACTGACAGAAGAAGATTTAGATGAAATAGTAAAATTAATGACGAAAGAATTAGCAGCAAGATTACAAGCTATGAACATAAACCTAAATATGACCGAAGAATCTATAAGATTTATATCAAAAGTTGGATTGGATTTACAGTATGGTGCAAGACCACTAAAAAGAGCCATACAAAAAGAGATAGAAAATCCACTTTCAGAAGTAATACTAAAAGGAGACATACAAGATGGAAATATTGTTATAGCAGAGGTAGAAAATAATAAGATAGTATTTAAGTGTAAATAGTAGTAATATATATAATGAGGGGGAGAGTATTCCCCTTTATTTTTATAAGCAAAAAATATTAGTATAATGTATAGGTATATTAGTTATAAAGGATTTTAAAGATTCTACATAATATTATATAGATATGCTAAAATTATATAGACAAAAAGAATTTAAGGGTGAATTATATGGCAAAAATAAAAACAAAATATGTATGTCAAGAATGTGGGTATGAAACTTCAAAATGGCTAGGGAAATGCCCTGAATGTACAAAGTGGAATACTTTCGTAGAGGAAATTGAGCAAAAAGGAAGTAAAAAAGAAGTTTTCATTATAGATAAATCATCATCAAGACCAGTAAGTATAAATTCTATACAAACTAAAGAAGAAGAAAGATTTTCAACGTGTATAAATGAATTGGATAGAGTGTTAGGTGGAGGTGTTGTAAAGGGGTCATTAGTTCTTGTTGGAGGAGACCCAGGGATAGGTAAATCTACACTACTAATACAAGTTTCAAGCAATGTTGCAAACTCAGGAAAAAGAGTACTTTATATATCAGGAGAAGAGTCTGAATCTCAAATAAAAATGAGAGCTCAAAGGTTAGGTATAAGTTCAGATAATCTGTACATATTCGCAGAGAATAATTTAAGTATAATAGAAGCTCATTTAGAAAGTATAAATCCAGAACTTATCATATTAGATTCTATTCAAACTGTTTATAGCCCAGAAATATCATCAGCTCCAGGAACCGTGAGTCAAATTAAAGAAGGTACATCTAAATTCATGAAAATTTCTAAGAAAATGGGTATATCAACCTTCGTAGTTGGACATGTAACAAAAGAAGGTTCATTGGCAGGTCCTAAATTATTAGAGCATATGGTGGATACAGTTTTATATTTTGAAGGAGAAAGATATAATACATATAGATTAGTAAGAGCTGTAAAGAATAGATTTGGTTCGACTAATGAACTAGGTGTCTTTGAAATGAGAGATTTAGGTTTGGTAGAGTTAGAAAATCCATCTAAGATACTTATATCAGAAAAGCCAAAAGATGTGGCTGGTTCTGTAATAATATCTACAGTAGAAGGGACCAGACCAATGCTTTTAGAACTGCAAGCATTAGTATCCCCAACTAGTTTTGGTATTCCTAAAAGGACAGCTACAGGGGTTGATTATAATAGAGTTGCTATGTTATTAGCTGTTTTAGAAAAGAGAGTAGGATTGCAAATTCAAAATCAAGATGTGTATTTAAATATTGTAGGGGGTATAAAAATAAATGAGCCTTCAATAGATTTAGGTATAATAATTGCCGTTGCATCAAGTTTTAGAAATATTGAAGTTGATGAAAAAATAGCAGTAACAGGAGAAGTAGGTTTAACAGGAGAAGTAAGAGCAGTTAGCTATATAGAAAAGAGAATAGCTGAGTGTAAAAAATTAGGATTTTCAAAAATGGTTATACCAAGAAGTAATTATGATGCAGTAAAAGATGTTAAAGGTATAGAAATATGGCCAGTTGATAATTTAAGACAAGCTATAAATATAGTACTAGGGGGTAATAAATAATAATGGAAGATATCTTAAATAATAAGAATGTATTACACGCATTAAAAATGATATCTCCTGGAAGTCCATTAAGACAAGGTTTAGAAAATGTACTAAAAGCTAAGACCGGTGGTTTGATAGTTATATCAAATGGAGAAGATACAATGAAGGTTGTAGATGGAGGATTTAATATAAATGCAGATTATTCACCTGCATATTTATATGAATTAGCAAAAATGGACGGGGCTATAGTACTTAGTCAGGATGTTAAGAAGATATTATTTGCAAATGCACAATTAATACCTGATTATTCTATTCCTACATCTGAAACAGGGACAAGACATAGAACAGCAGAGAGAGTTGCAAGGCAGACAGGTTCTATAGTTATTGCTATATCTCAAAGAAGAAATGTAATAACTGTATACAGAGGAGATCAAAAGTATGCGCTAGAAGAAATATCAAAAATATTTACAAAAGCTAATCAAGCATTACAGACTTTAGAAAAATATAAAGCAGTACTAGATCAAGCTGTAGCAAGCCTAAATGCATTAGAATTTAATGATTTAGTAACTATATACGATGTAGCAATTGTACTTCAAAAAATGGAAATGGTTATGAGAATTACAAGTATAATAGAAAAATATATTATAGAGCTTGGGCAAGAAGGAACACTAGTCAGAATGCAGTTAGAAGAATTAGTTGGAACAACTAAAATTGACCAAAAACTTATACTAAAAGATTATAGCAAAGAAGATATAGACATAAAGTTATTTAAAAAGAAAATAAAAACATTATCTCCTGAAGAATTAGTAGATTTAACTAATATGGCTAAACTTTTAGGTTATAGTGGATTCTCTGAAAATATGGATATGGAGATAAGACCAAGAGGGTATAGAGTATTAAATAAGATACATAGATTACCATCAACTATAATTGAAAATTTAGTAAATTACTTTGAAGATTTCCAAGAAATACTAGATGCATCTATTGAAGATTTAGATGATGTAGAGGGGATAGGTGAAATAAGGGCAACATATATAAGAAATGGACTAATAAAAATGAAACAATTAGTATTACTAGATAGACTTATATAATTTATTAATAAGGATTTAAGATATATTTAAGGACTTTGTTGTTGAATAAATATGGTATTATAGATTATAATAAAAAAATATTAAGTATTAATCCGGGGGTGAAGAATTGATACCAAAAGTGATAAGATTTATAACAAGCATACTGGGGTTTGCTCTAGGTATGACTACATATGCAACTTTAATGAAAGCATTTCCGGCACTTAAATTTGGTGCAGAGATATATGGTTTAATTGCATCTGTTTCAGTTGGGATAGTTATAGGAATCATATTCTATGCAATAGAGCCGTGGTTTACTGATAAATTTAAGGATATTGCTAAGGTTATGGATAAAGAAATATCAAAATATCCTCAAACAGATATATTACTAGGATCTATAGGTCTTATAGTTGGGTTCGTAATAGCTTACTTAGTAAGTGGTATAATGAGCACAATACCTATAATCGGAGGATTCTTAGCTTTTATTACATATGGGTTTATGGGCTACTTAGGTATAAGAGTAGCATTAAAGAGTAAAGATGACTTATTTAACTTAGGAAAGTTAAGCAAAATTTCAGGATCTATGAAAGATAAAGGATCTAAGAAGGAAATAAACAGGGTTATACCACCTAAAGTATTAGATACGAGTGTAATAATAGATGGTAGAATAGCAGACATATGCAAAACTGGATTCGTTGAAGGTAAATTAGTTATACCTGAATTCGTTTTAGATGAATTAAGACATATAGCGGACTCTTCAGATGACTTAAAAAGAGTTAGAGGAAGAAGAGGATTAGATATACTTAATATAATAAAAGAAGAACTACAAATAGAAGTTGAAATTACTAAAACTGATTTTGATGATATAGCTGAAGTAGACAGTAAGCTTTTAAAGCTAGCTAAGACTCTAAATGGTAAGGTTGTAACTAACGATTACAATTTAAACAAAGTAGCACAAGTTCAAGGTGTTGAGGTATTAAACATAAATGAACTAGCTAATGCTGTTAAGCCAGTAGCAATACCAGGAGAAGCTATGGTGGTTCAAGTAGTAAAAGAAGGTAAAGAACATAGTCAAGGTATAGCATACCTAGATGATGGTACTATGATAGTTGTAGATGGAGGTAAAAAATACATGGGACAAACTATAAGTGTTTTAGTTACATCTGTATTACAAACTCCAGCTGGAAGAATGATATTTGGAAAACCTAAAGTTTAAATTTTAAAAGTCTTCGTATTTTCGAAGGCTTTTTTGATATAATTTATTATATAAAGTAGTCAATATATAAGTGTTAATTGTATATAAAGAGGTGATTAAATGAATGGCGTTATTATAGTAGCAGCTGGTAGTGGAAGTAGAATGAAAATGGGGATAAATAAACAATTTATAAAGCTTAATAACAAAGAAATAATAGCATATACAATAGAAAAGTTTTATAAAAATGATGATATACAAGATATTGTTGTAGTTATAAAAAAAGAAGAAGAAGAATTCTTTAAGAAAGAAATTATAGAAAAGTATAATTTACATAACATAAAGATTGCTTTTGGTGGGAAGGAAAGACAAGACTCTGTATATAATGGACTTAAAAGTTTAAATAAAGATTGTGAGATAGTATTAATACATGATGGGGCAAGGCCATTTGTAACAAAAGAAATTATAAGAAAATCAATAGACGAAGCCAAAGAAAATAATGCAGTAGTTGTAGGAGTACCGGTAAAAGATACTATAAAAGTGGTTAATGAAAATAAAGATATAATAGATACACCGAATAGAAGTACTTTGTGGGCAGTTCATACACCACAGACATTTAAATACGATATATTATTAAAATCATATGAAGATGCATTTAAAAATAATTTCTACGGAACAGATGATGCAATGCTAGTAGAGAAAACGGGATATAAGGTTAAAATGATAGAAGGTTCATATAATAACATTAAGATAACAACACAAGAAGATTTAAGTATAGGATCACAAATATTAAAAGATCAAATTTAACGGAGGCTATATAATGAGAGTAGGATTAGGATATGATGTTCATAAATTAGTTGAAGGTAGAAAACTTATAATGGGTGGAGTTAATGTTCCACATGAAACGGGATTATTAGGACATTCAGATGCAGATGTTTTAGTTCATGCAATAATGGATTCTATGTTAGGAGCATTAGCATTAGGAGATATAGGTAAGCATTTCCCTGATACAGATGAAAGATATAAAGGAGCAGATAGTATAGAATTACTTAGATATGTAAATAATCTAATAATAGAAAAGGGATATACTATAGGTAACATAGATGCTACAATAATAGCGCAAGCGCCAAAAATGGCACCACATATTCAAAGTATGAGAGAGAATATAGCGAATGCTTTAAATACTAACTTAGACAGAATAAATATAAAAGCAACAACAGAAGAAGGACTTGGTTTTACAGGTACAAAGCAAGGTATAGCATCACAAAGTATTTGTTTATTAGTTAAAGTTGACAATTAATATGAAATAATATAATATTATCTCATAAGTATGGCAAAATAAAATTAATAATTAATTATTTCTTAAAATGTGCAACAATAAATGAATACAATAATAATACTATTAATAACAACATACAATAAATAAAAAATATAAATCAAAGCTATAATAAAGAAATAGTAAAAGGCTAAAGTCTTCACAGAGAGGGAACATTTGGTGAAAGTTCCTAAGATATAATCTTTGAACCAATCTTTTAGCATAAAGGTGGTAACAAACCTTTACGGTAGGGACCGTTATATCCCCTAAAGAGAGCCAATGGCTAATTAGAGTGGTACCGCGGAAATTCAACCTTCCGTCTCTATACATATGTATAGAGACGGAAGGTTTTTTTAATATTAAGACTTTCAAAATATAAAACAGGAGGAAATAACTATGAAAATGTCAAAAATGTTTATGCCAACATTAAGAGAAGTTCCAGCTGATGCAGAAATAACAAGTCATCAATTAATGATGAGAGCTGGTATGATAAGAAAGATGGCATCAGGAGTATATAATCAATTACCAATGGGTATAAGAGTTTTCAAAAAAATAGAAAACATAGTAAGAGAAGAATTAGAGAAAAAAGGATGCCAAGAAATATTATGTTCAGGATTAATACCATCTGAATTGTGGAAGGAATCTGGAAGATGGGACGTAATGGGTGCTGAAATGATGAGAGTGAAAGATAGAAATGATAGAGATTTCTGCCTTGGACCAACTCATGAAGAAGTGTTCACAGATTTAATAAGACAAGAAATAACTTCTTACAAGCAATTACCACTTAACTTATATCAAATACAAGTTAAATATAGAGATGAGAGAAGACCTAGATTTGGGGTTATGAGAACTAGAACTTTCACTATGAAAGATGCATATAGTTTTGATATAGATGAAGCAGGATTAGATAAATCATATCAAGATATGTATGATGCTTATACAAATATATTCGCTAGATGTGGATTAGATAATAGTCCAGTTCAAGCAGATACAGGAGCAATAGGTGGATCTGTTTCAGCAGAATTCATGGTTAAATCAGAAGTAGGAGAAGATGAAATAGTATTCTGTAGTGGATGTGACTATGCAGCAAATATGGAAAAAGCTGTTTCAGTAAATACTTCTTTAGATAAAGAAGAAATGAAAGAATTAACAGAAATACACACTCCAAATGTTCACACAATAGAAGATTTAGAAAAATTCTTCAACTTACCAGCAAATAGATTTGCTAAGACTTTAGTATATGAAGTAGATGGAAAGACTGTTGTGGTTGTAGTAAGAGGAGATAGAGAAGTTAATGAAACTAAGGTTGCTAATGCTATAGGTGGAGCAGTAGAATTTGAACTTGCTAGAGAAGAAGTTGTAAGAGCTGTAACTAAAGCAGGTATAGGATTTGCTGGACCAATAGGTGTTGAAGCTGACTATGTATTTATAGATAATGAAGTAGCTGAGCAAAACAACTTAGTTATAGGCGCTAATAAAGATGAATACCACATACAAAATGCTAACTATGGAAGAGATTTCGAAGGTACAGTTGGAGATTTCAGAAATGTTACTGAAGGAGATAAATGTACTAAATGTGGCTCTGAATTAGAAATAGCTAGAGGGGTAGAAGTTGGTCATATATTCAAGTTAGGAACTAAGTACTCAGAAACTATGGGAGCTAACTATATAGATAAAGATGGAAAATCTAAGCCAATAGTAATGGGATGCTATGGTATAGGTATAGAAAGAACTGCTGCTGCTATAATAGAGCAACATCATGATGAAAATGGTATAATATGGCCATTATCAATAGCTCCATACCATGTAGTAGTTGTACCAGTAAATATTAAAAAAGCAGAGCAAATGGAAGCTGCTGAAAAGATATACAATGAGTTACAAGCTATGGGTGTAGAAGTGTTATTAGATGATAGAGACGAAAGAGTTGGAGTTAAGTTCAAAGATAGCGAATTAGTAGGTATACCAATGAGAATCACAGTTGGGAAAGATATAACTGACGGTAAAGTTGAATTTAAATTAAGAGATGCCCAAGATAAAGAATTAATAAGCTTAGATGAAATAAAATCTAAAATAGAAGCTGAATTTGTTAAGAATAACGTTAAGTTAGGATAGTATAGATAATAAATAGTATATATAATTCACTAAACTATCAACAAAAAATGGTTAATATGTGGATATATATACTATTTTAATTGTGTAGAAAATTATATTATCCACAAAATTTTAATATAAAATAAGAATTTAAAATAAGATAAATTTAATTTTTTTTAAGTTAGCACTTATAAAATAGATTTATAGGTGTATACTTGTAGGTATAAAAATATAATAATATCGGGATTTTAACATAGATTTGGGTAAAATAACATTACAATATATGTGTTATTCTGATATTATAAATTTATACATAACAACTATTAGAGGAGGCTATTCAAATGAATGTAAGAGTAAGATTTGCTCCAAGTCCAACTGGATTTGTACACATAGGTAGTTTAAGAACTGCTTTATATAACTACTTATTTGCAAAGAGAATGGGTGGAGAGTACATATTAAGAGTAGAAGACACAGACCAAACTAGATTAGTAGATGGTGCAATAGAAAATATGCTTAATGCTATGAGTTGGGCTGGAGTTAATCATAGCGAAGGTGTTATGATAGATGAAAATGGAAACATAACTCAAGTAGGTGAAAATGGGCCATATATACAATCTGAAAGATTAGATATATATAAAGATTATATAAAACAATTATTAGATAATGGACAAGCATACTACTGTTTCTGTACAAAAGAAAGATTAGACGAAGTAAGAGAAAAGCAAAAAGAAGCTGGAGAAACTCCAAGATACGATGGTCACTGTAGAGATCTTTCTAAAGAAGAAGTTGAAGCTAAGATAGCAGCAGGAGAACCTTACGTTATAAGATTAAAATTACCTGAAAATTATGTTATAAAATTCACTGACTTAGTTAGAGGTGAAACAGAATTTAACACTAATGATTTAGATGACCAAGTTTTAATAAAGACTGATGGATTCCCAACTTACCACTTTGCAGTTGTAGTTGATGACCATTTAATGAAAATAACTCATGTTATAAGAGGAGAAGAATGGGTTTCTTCAACTCCAAAGCATGTTTACTTATATGAAGCATTTGGATGGGAAGCACCAACATTTGTACATCTACCAAATATACTTAATAAAGAAAAGAAAAAATTAAGTAAGAGACATGGTGATGTTGCAGTTGAAGACTTCAAGAAAAAAGGATATTTACCACAAGGATTAGTTAACTATGTTGCGTTAGTTGGTTGGTCTCCAGAAGATAACCAAGAAATATTCACTATGGAAGAATTAGAGAAAGCTTTCTCTGTAGAAAGAGTATCTAAGAGTGGTGGAGTATTTGATACAGAAAAACTAAACTGGGTTAACCAACATTATATAAAGGAAGCAGATGATAGCTACTTAACAGACTTAGCTATACCTTTCTTAGTTGAAGCTGGTCTTATAACAGAAGAAGAAGCTACTACTAAGTATGATTTTATAAAAGGAATGGTATCAGTTGTTAAAGAAAAATTACAATATGTAAAAGAAATAACTGAACATGCTAATATATTCTTCTCAAATGAAGTTAAATTAGAAACTGAAGAATGTAGAGAATTCTTAAACTTAGAACATATACCAACTTTAATAGATGCATTACAAACTAAGATAGAAAATGCAGAAGTTGTAGATGAAGCATTTGTTAAAGCTATGTTTAAAGAAATACAAAAAGAACATGGTATAAAAGGTAAAAACTTATTCATGGGTTCTAGAGTAATATTAACAGGACAAATGCATGGACCAGATTTACCAAAGACTATGGAAGTTCTAGGAAAAGAAAATTGTTTAGAGAGAATAGTATACGTTAAAAACAACATATTATAATATGAAAAAAGCTCACCTAGTTAGGTGAGCTTTTTTATTAATTTCAACATAGATTATATAAATAGATTTAAATAATAATTATATTTATTTTAAAATTTTACCAAATATATTATATTTAAAAAATGTAGCATATCTAGGAGCTTTATATATAATAAGAGAAATAAACAAAATAGAAAGAAAGAAATATATGTTAATTTTTAGTACTATGAAGAGTAAAAAATTATTTGTGTAGTATTTTGATGAAAAGATTTATGGGTATAACTAAAGGGATTATTTAAAACAAATTTAATATATAAAAAGTATAAGAAAATAAATTATTTGAAAAATTATTTTTAAAATACAATATAGTTTTACTTTATACCAGGGAGGGTAACTATGTATAGTAATAATAAAGATGATATAAAAAAAGAGTTGAAAAGTTTATGTGTAGATTATGTTAACATACTAGAGAAGTTGAAAAAAGAAAAAATTATAAGTGAAGAAACTTATAATACTTGTTCTTTAAAAAAGATTTCATTTTTAGAAGAATAAACCTATAATTTTTTTACAATCAGATTTTTTTAAAATCAGAAGGACATAATAGTAGTACTATTAATTGTAAAGAATTTAAACTATAATATAATATATAGATATTTAAGAAATAATATAACAATCAGTGAGGTGATAAGAGTGAAGTTATACAATACATTAACAAGAACAAAAGAAGAATTTGTTCCATTAGAAGAAGGAAAGGTAAAAATGTATGTGTGTGGACCTACAGTTTACAACTATATACATATAGGTAATGCTAGACCTTTCATAATGTTTGATACACTTAGAAGATATTTAGAATATAGAGGTTTTGATGTAACTTACGTTCAAAACTTTACAGATGTAGATGATAAAATAATAAAAAGAAGTCATGAAGAAAACATAACACCAGAAGAAGTGGCTAATAAATACATAAATGAGTATTTTGTTGATGCTGATGGATTAGGAATAAAAAGAGCAGATGCTCATCCTAGAGTAACAGATAACATACAACAAATAATAGATTTTGTTAAGGAACTAGAAGAAAAAGGATATGCTTATGAATCTAACGGAGATGTATACTTTGATACTAAAAAGTTTGAAGGATACGGAAAACTTTCTAAACAAAATCAAGACGATTTAGAAGCTGGAGCAAGAATAGAAGTTAATAGTCAAAAGAGACATCCAATGGATTTCGTTCTATGGAAGGCAAAAAAAGAAGGAGAACCAGGATGGGAAAGTCCATGGGGAGAAGGTAGACCAGGATGGCATATAGAATGTTCAGTTATGTCTAATAGATACTTAGGCGAGACTATAGATATACATGCTGGAGGTCAAGATTTAACATTCCCTCACCATGAAAATGAAATAGCTCAAAGTGAAGCTAGAAGTGGAAAAACTTTCTCTAATTATTGGGTACACAATGGATATATAAACATAAATAATGAAAAAATGAGTAAATCTCTAGGAAACTTCTTTACAGTAAGGGAGATATCTGAAAAATATGATTTAGAAATAGTAAGATTCTTCATGTTATCTGCGCATTACAGAAATCCAGTTAACTTCAGTGATGAAATGTTAGCACAAGCTAAAGCAGGACTTGAAAGACTTTACAATGCTAAAGAAAAATTAGAATTCACAATAGAAAACTTAAAAGAAGGTTCTTTAACTGAAGGTGAAAAGGATCTAGTATCTGAATTAAATAGCTACAGAGATAAGTTTATAAATGCTATGGAAGATGACTTAAATACAGCAGACGCAATAAGTGCTATATTTGAATTATCTAAGTTTATAAACACTAACGTAAATGAAAATTCTTCTTTAGAATTTGCTAAATTATGTCTAGATGAATTTAATGAATTAACTTCTGTATTAAATATAGTTAATAAGAAAAATGATGATATATTAGATGAAGAAATAGAAAATCTTATACAAAAAAGAGTAGATGCTAAGAAAAACAAAGATTATAAATTAGCAGATGAGATAAGACAAGAGTTACTAGAGAAAGGCATAATACTAGAAGATACTAGACAAGGAACTAAGTGGAAGAGAGCATAAATATGAATAGAACGGAATTGATAACAATGTCTCCATTAGTATTAGCCTATATAGGTGATACAATATATGAGTCATATATAAGAGAGTATCTAATAAGAAAGAACATCAATAAAAAAGTCAATGACCTTCACAAGTCAGCTATAAAGTATGTTAATGCTAAAGCACAGGCTACAGTAATGCATGAAATAGAAGAGGAATTAAGTGAAGATGAATTAAGAATCTACAAAAGAGGTAGAAATCAAAAATCTCATACTTCTCCTAAAAATGCAGATATTATAGACTATAAATGTGCAACTGGATTCGAAGCTTTAGTGGGATATCTGCATTTAGGTGGAGAGAAAGATAGACTTGACTATATAGTTGAAAAAGGCATAAATATCATAGAAAAAAATATATAAAAAGGTATTGTTAAAAACAATACCTTTTTATATATGAGTATATATACTTTATTATGATAGACAAAATAAATAAAAAAATATAATTTTAATATTGTATAATAAAAAATATGAATATTTTAAGGAAGAGGTTTTAGAGATGAAAGTAAAATTATTAGCACATACACCAGATCCAGAAAAGGTAATATCAATGGCTGCAAAGCTATGTTATTCAGCAGTAGGTGTGGATCAAATAGAAGAGAACCTAACAGATGAATCGGTGGATAGATTTTTAAATATGTTAATAAATATAGGGCATGAATCTCCATTAGAGCATGTATCATTTACATTTGCAGTTGAAGGAATATCAAGAGCTTGTTCTCATCAATTAGTTAGACATCGTATAGCAAGCTATTCACAACAAAGTCAAAGGTATGTCAAGTTAGATCAATTTGAATATATAATACCACCAGAGATAGAAGCAGTAAAAGAAGCTAAAGAAGTATTTATACAAGCGATGGAAGAAGATCAAAAATCATATGATAAATTAGTGGATATATTATTTGATAAACATTATAATAATATGATAAAAGATGGAAAAAATGAAAAAGAAGCTAAAAGACAAGCTGAAAAGAAAGCAATAGAAGATGCTAGATATGTATTTCCTAATGCATGTGAAACAAAAGTAGTATTTACTATGAATACAAGAAGTTTATATAATTTCTTAAATCATAGATGCTGTGAGAGGGCACAATGGGAAATAAGAGAGCTATCAATAGAAATGCTAAGACAATTAAAGCAAGTAGCTCCAATATTATTTAACAATATAGGACCTAAATGTGTAAAAGGACCTTGCCCAGAAGGTAACATGACATGTGGTAATATAGTTCAGATAAGAGAAAAGTTTAAAAATTTATAGGCGGTGGAAGAATTGGCAAGTATAGAAGGTAGAAATCCTGTAATAGAAGCAATAAAAAATGGCAGAGAAATAGATAAGATAATGGTAGCTAACTCTGCAAAAGAAGGATCAATAAAAAAAATAATAGCAATGGCTAAAGAGAAGAACATAATAGTTCAATATGTTGATAAGCATAAACTAGATGAAATTAGTACAAGTCACTCTCATCAAGGTGTAATAGCTCAAGTAAGTGAACTTAAGTATTGGGAATTAGATGATTTAATAGATAGCGTTAAAGAAAAAGGAGAAGATCCATTTTTTATAATACTAGATGAAATAACAGACCCTCACAATTTAGGTTCAATAATTAGAACAGCAGATGCAGTTGGAGCTCATGGGGTTATAATACCAAAAAGAAGATCAGTTCATGTTACTCCAGTAGTTGCTAAAGCATCAGCAGGAGCTGTAGAATATGTACCTATATGTAAGGTAACTAATATAGTTAATACAATAAAAAGATTAAAAGAAGAAGGTCTATGGATAGCAGCAGCTGATATGGATGGACAAGTATTCTATGAACAAAACCTTACAGGTGCATTAGGTCTTGTAATAGGAAGTGAAGGTTTTGGTATATCTAGATTAGTTAAACAAAACTGCGACTTCACTATAAAAATGCCTATGATAGGTAATGTTACATCACTAAATGCATCTGTAGCAGGTGGAATACTTCTTTATGAGATATTTAAACAAAGATCAGGTGTAAAATAAATTGAGAAGAAATGTAAAAAGTTATCTAATAATAGATGGTTACAATATAATAAACGCATGGGATGAGTTAAAGGACGTTGCTCAAACAAGTCTAGAAAGTGCTAGGGAAAAATTAATAGACATAATAATCGAATATGCTGAATTTACAGGAAGAAAAGCTATAATAGTGTTTGATGCATATAATGTAAAGCATAGTAGAGAAACTGTAGAAGACAGGAAATATATAACTGTGGTGTACACTAGAGAGCATCAAACTGCAGATAGCTACATAGAAAAATTTATAAATACTCTTTCCAGATATGACGATATAAAAGTTGCTACAAATGATTATGCAGAGCAGCAAATTATTTTAGGAAAAGGAGCAACAAGAATATCTGCCAGAGAGTTAAAGTTAGACTTAGACAAAGCTAAGTCGAATATAAGGGAAAAAAACAGTAGTAACCAAAAAAAGATACAGCGAAATTGGTTAGAAGAAAGATTAGATAAAGAGACATTGTCGAAACTTGAGAACATTCGTAGAATGCATTGAAATTACTGAAATTATTCGCTTATAATATAGCTATGAAAATGTTTTATTGGGGGAGATTTACATGTTCGTAGCTAATGACGAAAAATATGGGTTAATAGATAATTCGCAACAAGATGAGTATGAAATAGTATTAAAAGCGAGTAAGGGGGATACAATAGCATTAGAATATATTATAAAAAAATATAAAAATTTCGTTAAAGCAAAAGCGAAATCATATTTTTTAATAGGGGCAGACAAAGAAGATATAATACAGGAAGGTATGATAGGTTTATACAAAGCAGTTAGAGATTTTGATGCTACTAAAACAAATTCTTTTAGAGGATTTGCTGAAATATGCATAACTAGACAAATAATAACTGCTATAAAAACAGCAACTAGGCAAAAACATATACCGTTAAATTCCTACATATCATTAAATAAACCGATATATGATGAGGAGTCTGATAGAACTCTTTTAGATATAATAACAACAAGCATAGTCAGTGATCCAGAAGAGCTTATAATAAGTAAAGAGGAGCTAAAACACATTCAACGCAAGATGGATGAGCTTTTAAGTGATCTAGAACAAGAAGTATTAGAACTATATTTAAACGGTAAGTCTTATCAATATATAGCAGACAAGCTTGAAAGAGATGTAAAATCAATAGATAATGCTCTTCAAAGAGTCAAGAGAAAATTAGAAAAACATCTTGAAAACAGGAATAATTAATAGTAAAATACTTATCATAAGCTTAATGTAAGCTATAACTAATAATATAAAAACAGGAGGTATTTCAAAATGGCTAAAGCTAAATTTGAAAGAAATAAACCACATGTTAA